>Ga0208390_1000110_pt1 | contig 24936 bp, 21 predicted proteins | sample Knorr_S7_td_Surf_FD_185594 | JGI IMG/M metagenome (GOLD analysis project Ga0208390, IMG submission 185594) | Marine microbial communities from Southern Atlantic Ocean transect - Knorr_S7_td_SurfaceA_ad_6m_LV_A (SPAdes) (version 2) | ecosystem: Environmental > Aquatic > Marine > Oceanic | place...
TTGTCGTAAAGCTACATTTAAGGATCTTATTCCACCTCCGATTGGGGTGGTAAGTGGACCTTTTATTCCAATAGAATATTCTTTGATTGCATCGATAGTCTCATCGGGCATCCAAGTATCTTCCCCATAAGTTTTAACAGACTTTTCACCACAATATACTTCCATCCATTCAATTTTTCTTTTATCGCCATAAGCAGTTTTGACTGCATGATCAACTACTTTGATTGTCGCAGGAGTAATATCGGTTCCAATTCCATCGCCTTCGATGAAAGGAACAATTACGTGATCGGGGACGATCATTTTTCCGCTTTTGTCGAAAGATATTTTTTCTCCAGTTTTTGGTGTAATTATATTTTTATATTTCATAATTTTTTTTTAAAAATAAAAGAAAAAGCTATTGTATCATTTTAAGCAAGTTAACTTAAGCGCATCTAAAAAATGAATAAAGATAAAAAGGTTTTAGTTGGAATCTCTGGTGGAGTGGATTCATCCGTTGCCGCGGCTTTACTGAAAGACGAAGGATACCAAGTAACTGGAGCATTTATGAAGAATTGGGAAGATGATGACGGTACGCCCTATTGTAGTGTCAAAGAAGACTTTTTAGATGCGGCCTCGGTTTGTGACATTTTAAAGATTGATCTAATTGATCTTAATTTTTCTCAAGAATATCGAGACAATGTTTTTTCACATTTCATAAAAGGATTAGAAAATGGAAGAACTCCAAACCCTGATATTTTTTGCAATTCGTTTATAAAATTCAAAGAATTTTTTAATTATGCAAAAAAAAATAATTTTGATTACATTGCTACTGGACATTATTGTGATCTAGACATTTCAACTAAAGATACTTTCTTAGTAAAAGCCCTAGACGATAATAAAGATCAAACGTACTTTTTAGGCGATATAAATAAAAACGTCTTAGATTATTGTCTTTTTCCTTTAGGAAAACTTCTTAAGAAAGATGTGAGGAAGATCGCTGAAGCTAGAAAGTTAATAACTTTTAACAAAAAAGATAGTACTGGTATTTGTTTTATTGGAGAGAGGCCGTTTCCAGAGTTTCTATCTAAGTATGTTCCCATCAAAAAAGGAGAAATAATTGACGAAAATAACCAAAAAATAGGTACTCATAACGGCACTCATTTTTTCACATTAGGACAAAGACAAGGTCTAGGGATCGGAGGCGTAAAAGATGCTGAGGAAAGACCTTGGTATGTTGCTAAGAAAGATCACTTGAATAACACTTTAACTGTTGTTCAAGACAATAGTCACCCACTGTTATTTAAGTCGGAATTAAAAGTAAAGAAAATTAATTGGTTAGTTAATGAGCTACCGGATTTAGAAAATATATGTGCGAAAATTAGATACCGTCAAAAGGACCAAATTTGTTCTGTTATTGATAAAAAAGAATACTGGAATGTAGAATTCAAAGAGCCTCAAAGAGCGATTACTCCTGGTCAAATGATTGTTTTTTATAAAGACAATATTTGTTTGGGTGGAGGAGAAATAGATCATTGATTTATGTATAATTGCCAAGCTTAATGCTAAAAGACGAACTAAGATCTATCTCTCCTTTAGACGGTAGATATTCAAAAAGACTTCAAGCGCTAGAAGAAAGATTTAGCGAATATGCCTTAATAAAATCTAGACTCAAAGTTGAAATTGAGTGGTTAATTTTTCTAAGCAATCAGAAGTCAATAGGTTTTATTAAACCACTTTCTAAAAAAAATATTACTGCACTAAGAGATCTTATAGAAAATTTTTCATTGAAAGAAGCAAAGGAGATTAAAAAAATTGAATCTACTTCAAACCATGACGTAAAAGCAGTTGAACTTTTTGTTACAAAAAAATTAACTTCTCTCAAATTAAACAGTTATAACGAATTTGTGCATCTCTTTTGTACTTCAGAGGATATTAATAATTTATCTTACAATTTAATGATTAAAGATTATCTAGAATCTGAATTTAAAGAAATTATTATAGAGCTTCGACAAGATATAAAGCGAAAAGCAAAGAAATGGGCGAATTATGCAATGCTATCTCACACTCATGGACAAACTGCTTCTCCCACAACCATGGGGAAGGAACTCGCTAACTTTTATTCCAGAATAGATTTTCATTTTAACTTAATAAATAAATTTAAACCTTCAGGAAAAATAAATGGAGCTGTCGGCAATTATAATGCTCATTATTTAATAGACAGTAAAATAAATTGGACTGTCTTTTCTAAAAGGTTTGTAAATTCATTGGGGTTAGATTGGACAAAGTATTCGACGCAAATTGAACTGAAAGATAATTTAGCTACCATGATTTCTTATCAAGAAAACTTAAATAACGTCTTAATAGATTTCTCTCAAGACATTTGGTTATACATTTCTAAGGGATACATTAAACAACTTACCAAAGATAAAGAAGTTGGGTCCTCAACAATGCCGCATAAAGTCAATCCAATAGATTTTGAAAACGCAGAAGGGAACTTAAAATTATCAAATTCACTTTTGATTTCGATAAAAGAAAAAATTCAGATCTCAAGAATGCAAAGAGATTTATCTGATTCAACAACTCTGAGAAACCTTGGCTCTGCACTATCGTATTCTTATCTTGCAATTACTTCTTTAATTAAAGGTTTATCAAAGATACAAGCGAACAGAGAGATGCTCTCTGAAGATTTAGAAGCAAATTGGGAAGTTCTGACAGAAGCAATTCAAACAATATTAAGAAAAAATAATGTTGAGAATAGTTACGAAAAAATAAAAAAATTATCTAGAGGAAAATCGTTTGATAAAAATTCTTATTTAGCTATCATAGCCGCTTTGGATATAAGCGAAGAAGATAAAACTAAACTTTCGGATTTAACTCCATTAAAATATATCGGGCTAGCGGAGAAACTAGCCAAAGAAATTTAATTTTTCATCAGTCAAGGAGAAAGAATGCTCAAATATGAAGAAATGATCTCTCATTACAAAGATCTAAGAGAGAGTGAACCAAATCTTTTAAAGCATATCAATGCAGAAAGTGCAGCAAGAATGAGGTTGCAAAACAGATTTCACACTGGATTAGACATTGCTAGATATACAGCCGATATCATGCATGCGGATATGAAAGATTATGATAACGATCCTGCAAATTACACACAATCTCTAGGATGTTGGCATGGTTTCACTGCTCAACAGATGATGATGGAAATAAAGAAATCCCAAAAAACAACATCTAAGTCATATGTTTATCTTAGTGGTTGGATGGTTGCCGCTTTAAGGTCTCAATTTGGACCTTTACCTGACCAAAGTATGCACGAAAAAACAGCTGTTCCTGATCTAATTAAAGAAATTTATACATTTTTGAAAAGAGCTGATTCAGTCCAACTCCAACATTATTTTGCTGAGTTAGATGAAGCTTATAAAAATAACTCAGACACTTCAGAAATTATTAAGAAAATAGATAATTTTGAAACTCATGTCGTCCCAATAATTGCAGATATAGACGCTGGCTTTGGAAATGAAGAGGCAACTTATCTTCTTGCGAAAAAAATGATTCAAGCAGGCGCATGCTGTATTCAAATAGAAAATCAAGTTTCAGATGAAAAACAATGTGGCCATCAAGACGGAAAAGTTACAGTTCCTCATGAGGACTTTTTAGCCAAAATTAACGCTGTCAGATATGCATTTTTAGAATTAGGTGTTGAAAATGGCCTAATAGTTGCTCGAACAGACTCTCTTGGTGCAGGTTTAACTCAAAAAGTCCCCGTTGCAAAAGAGCCAGGTGATCTTGCAGATAAATATAATTCTTTTTTAGAAACAGAAGAAATACATAATTTAGAAGAATTAGCCGAAAATGACATTGCCATCCATCAAAAAGGGATTCAAGTTAAGCCTGTGAGGCTACCAAATGGTCTTTATAAATTTAAAGATGGAACTGGTGTAGATAGAGTGGTACTTGACTGCATCACTAGTCTTCAAAACGGTGCAGATTTGTTATGGATAGAAACCGAAAAACCAAATGTCGAGCAAATTGCTTCAATGGTTAATAAAATTAGAGAAGTCGAGCCAAGTGCAAAACTTGTCTACAATAATTCTCCTTCTTTTAATTGGACATTAGCTTTTAGAGAACAAGTTTATGAGGAATGGGTAAACTCTGGTAAAGACGTATCAGCTTATCCAAATCCTGAGAAAGAGCCTAGAGGTCTTATGGATCAAAAATTTGACGACAGTGAATTAGCTCACGAGGCCGATGTCCTTATTCAAAATTTTCAAAAAGACGCTTCCAAAGAAGCAGGTATTTTCCATCATTTGATAACTTTGCCAACATATCATGAAACAGCACTCGGGACGGCTGTTTTAACGGAAGGATATTTTGGTGATAAAGGTATGTTGGCTTATGTTAAAGAAATTCAGAGACAAGAAATTAGAAGAGAAATGTCATCGGTTAAACACCAAGATCTTGCTGGATCGACTGTGGGAGATACTCATAAAGAGTACTTCTCAGGAGATAATGCGCTTAAGGCTGGCGGTGCAGATAATACGATGAATCAGTTTTAATTTAGTCTTTTATTTTCCCGCAAACCTGACAAGTGTCGCCTTTATTGAGGTAGATGCCGCCACAACTAGGTTGTAAAGGTTTGTTTTTTAAAATTAATCCTATTGCCATTCCTCCAATTGAAAGAGCGACGACTATAAGAGAAAATATCACAGTTGCCATAGATTCATTTTAACAGTTTTATCCATTTTTCAGAAGCGATCGAATTCATCTTTCCTCCTTCTTCAAAAATAAAAAAAGCAGCAATTTCTTTATTATTTGCCAATTTGAACCAGTCTATTTTAGTAGCAAATAATGCAGTTGCCCAAGCATCTGCTTTTGCGGTAGATGTTTCGTCAATCACTGAAACTGATAACAAATTAGATTGTATTGATAAATTAGTATCGGGATCAATAATATGTCCAGGATTTCTATAATTTCCTGAAGTTGCAATTGACAGAGTAATAGGAGTTGAAAACTCATCAAATATTTTATTTTGCAATGAAGGATTTATTATTGCGAATTTCCAATATCCATCTGGTTTTTTACCTGAAAATCTTATTTCTCCACCAATCTCAACCATATAATTCTTTAAGTTATAAAGCTCTAATATTTGACAAACTCTATCGACAGCATATCCTTTTGCAACTGAATTAAAGTCCCACTCACCATTTAAAAAAACTTCATAACTTCCATTTGAGTTGTTTACTACTTCATTCGAAAGTTTAGATAATTCTTGAAAGTCTTCATTACCAGGTAAATTATTCCAACTTAAACTTTTGTTTTTATTAATTTTACTAATTGAAGATTCTTTATCATAAAGAGAGAAAATCGAATCTATTCTCATTAATTCCTCTTTAACTTTTATTTCAAGTTCTTCTTTATCAATTACATTCTGGTCTTCAAAAAATTTTATTTGCCAAGTAGTTCCATACGCCTCTCCCTGAAGGCTATAAGGATCACTTACACTTGTACAAGCTACGAAAAGAAATAAGAGAAAAGAATAAAGTGAAAGTCTAGCCACCGAAGTCATCGAACATTATGTTCTCAGGTTCGACCCCAAGGCTATCAAGCATTTTAAAACATGCTTCCATCATCATTGGAGGCCCACAGAGATAATATTCACAATCTTCAGGTGCAGGATGATCTTTCAAATAATTTTCTAGAAGAACTTGATGAATAAAGCCAGTCTTGCCATCCCAATTGTCGTCTTCAAGAGGATCTGATAAAGCTGCATGCCAAGAAAAATTTTCATATTGGTCTTGAAGCCTATTAAAATCGTCAACATAAAACATTTCCTTTAAACTTCTCGCTCCATACCAAAAGCTTATTTTTCTTGAAGAATCTAATCTTAGTAACTGATCGAATATATGAGATCTCATAGGTGCCATCCCAGCGCCACCACCTATAAACACCATTTCGTTAAGTGTTTCTCTTGCCATAAATTCTCCGAAAGGACCAAAAATGGTTAACTTATCTCCAGGCTTTAAATTAAATAAATACGAAGAAGCTTCTCCTGGAGGAAAACTAGTCCCAGGGGGAGGTGAAGCAATTCTAATATTGAATTTCATAATGCCCTTTTCCTCTGGATAATTAGCCATAGAGTAAGCCCTAATGACTGGAACTCCAACAGTAGAAACATTTTCAAAGACTTTGAATTTTTCCCAGTCGCCTTTGTAGATATCCTGGATGCTAAAAGATTTATAGTCAGCTTTGTAAGGTGGAATTTCCATCTGGACGTACCCTCCTGCATCAAAACCTACGTCTTCGCCATCAGGTAACTTTAGAACTAACTCTTTTATAAAAGTAGCAACGTTATCGTTAGAGACAACAGTAGTTTCCCATCGTTTAACGCCAAATACCTCATCAGGAATTTGAATTTTCATGTCTCCTTTAACGGGAACCTGACATGAAAGACGCCAATTGTTTTTCTTTTCTCGATTATTAAAGTGAGCTTCTTCGGTAGATAAGATCGATCCTCCTCCATCAAATACTTGGCATCTACATTGAGCACAAGTTCCGCCGCCGCCGCAGGCTGAGGATAAAAATAAATTTTGTTCAGCTAAAGTTTGTAATAATTTGCCTCCGGCAGGAACGCTAATTGTTTTTTCAGGATCACCATTAATTTCTACCGTGACATCTCCAGTTGAAACCAATCTGGACCTAGCAAGTAAAATCACGAAAATCATTAAATTTACGATTATCGTAAAAGAAACAATTCCTAAGATTATTTCAATTGTATCGACCATTACAAACTAATTCCTCCAAAGGACATGAAGCCAAAGGACATCAATCCAACTGTGATGAAAGTAATACCTAATCCTTGAAGTCCTTCGGGAATGTCACTATATTTTAGTTTTTCTCTTATACCAGCTAGCATAGCAATTGCTAATGCCCAACCAATACCTGCTCCAAGTCCATAAACGACACTTTCGCCAAAAGCTAAACTTTTCTCAACCATAAACAATGAGGCGCCTAAAATTGCACAGTTAACTGTAATTAAAGGTAGAAAAACTCCTAAAGCGTTATAGAGAACCGGGACATATTTATCTAAAAACATTTCTAAAATTTGTACTACCGCAGCAATTATCCCTATGTAACTAATTAACCCAACAAATTCTAGTGACACTTCCGGATAACCTAACCAAGACAAGGCACCTTCTTTAAGAACGTATGTATAAATAAGATTGTTCAAAGGCACTGTAATTCCAATAACGACTATTACCGCTATACCCAATCCTATTGCTGCTTCAATTTTTTTTGAAATGGCAATAAAAGTGCACATTCCTAAGAATACTGAAAGAGCAATATTTTCAATAAAGATTGAATTAACTAGGATGCTTAAATATTGCTCAAGCATGTTCCACCTTTATTTCCTTGGGTGCGTTTTGTTTCATTGAAAATTCGGGAACTTCAACTTGTTCTTTTTTCCAAACTCTCAAAGCCCATATAAAAAGACCAATTATTAAAAAAGATGCGGGGGGTAATAAAAAGAAATTATTGGGAACATACCAACCACCATCAGTTGTCATGTGGAGTATTTGATAACCTAAAAGCTGCCCACTTCCAATCAATTCTCTAATGGAACCAACAATTATCAAGATTAGACTATACCCAAGTCCATTGCCAAATCCGTCAAGTGCACTCATTGCTGGACCATTTTGCATTGCGTAAGCTTCCGCTCTTCCCATGACTATACAATTGGTAATTATCAGGCCGACAAAAACAGATAAAGTTTTACTTGTTTCGTAATCGTATGCTTTGAGAAGTTGATCCACAATAATGACTAATGAGGAAATTATAGTCATTTGAACTATGATTCTTATATTGTTAGGAATAAAGTTTCTGATAAGAGAGATAAAAAAGCTCGATAAAGTTATTGTTGCTGTTAAAGCGACGCACATTATAAGAGTTGGATAAAGCTTGCTAGTCACAGCTAACGCAGAACAGATTCCCAACACTTGCAAAGCAATAGGATTATCCTTAAAAAGAGGTGCGAACAAGACATCAGAAGCTTTAGACATTTGAAACCTCTTCTTTTAAGTTAGATAAAAATTTTAAATAACCTAACTCTCCTAACCAAAAAGCAAGTAAGTTGGTTACCCCGTTACTGGTTAACGTAGCTCCAGACAATCCATCAACTTTGTAATTTGAATTAGCTTCGTTCACTGTTACTTTACCTTTAATAACTTTTATTAATAAATTTCCCTCTTCATCAAAGAGTTTTTTTCCGTTCCATAAGGCCTTCCAGGCAGGATTATCGATTTCAGCACCTAACCCTGGAGTCTCTTTATGTTCGTAAAACTCTAACCCTACTATTGTATTTAAATCGTTAGATATAGCTAAATAACCATAAAGAATACCCCATAGACCATAGCCTCTAACTGGCAAAATTACTGTATTCAGATCTCCATCTCTGTATTCGAGGAAAACTTTCGAAAAATTTTCTCTTACTTTGATAGTTGCTATATCTTCCGATGATGACAGGCTTATATATTTTGAGGTGTCTTGAAGTTCCTTGGAGAGATCATATTCTTCTGGACTCAAATCGGTGAAGTTACCTGTGTCAAGATCGATGACAATTTCTTCTATAGAATTGTAAGCATTAGAAACACTTCCATAAAAACTTTCTAAATTTGCTGCAGCGACAATTTTTTTTTGTTGATCGATAATGATGTTTTGTTTCTGAAGTTGTTTCAAACCAACTGCAATAAAAGATATTACTGCAGCGCAGACTAGGCAAAGCCCTAACCCAATAAATAAAGTATTTTTTATGCTGTCTTTATTTTGCATTCAAAACCTTAACTCTGTAACTAATATTTCGAGAAACTACAAAATGATCTATTAACGGTGAAAGTAAATTGCCAAAAAGTATGGCAAGCATCATTCCTTCAGGATATGCTGGATTTAGAACTCTAATCATTATCACCATAAATCCGATAACAAAACCATAAATCCATCTTCCAGTATTGGTGTGTGACCCAGATACAGGCTCCGTGGCCATAAAGACTAACCCAAATGCATATCCCCCCATGACCATGTGCCACCAAAATGGCATTTGAAACATTGGGTTTGTATCACTTCCAATTAAATTAAATAGATACGATGTAACAATTGTTCCTAAAATTACTCCTCCAACAATCCTATAAGAAGCTATTTTGGTGAAAAGAAGAATGGCTAGACCTACCAAAATTGCAACTGTAGAAGTTTCTCCTATAGAGCCTGGCACCAATCCAAAAAAAGCATTGCTCCAAGTAAAGGCATCTGGCATGTTGGCATAACCGTCTTGAGCAGAAATACCGAGCATTGTTGCAGCCGTATAGCCATCTACCGCAACCCATGACATATCTCCTGACCAAGATGCAGGATAAGCGAAATATAAAAAAGCTCTTCCAGTTAGAGCAGGATTTAAAAAATTTTTCCCTGTACCACCAAAGATTTCTTTTCCAATAACAAGTCCAACACTAATACCTAAAGCTACTTGCCATAATGGAGCATCGGGAGGACAAGAAAGAGCAAAAAGTACTGTAGTTACAAAAGCTCCTTCACTGATTTCATGTTGACGAACTACGGCAAATACCATTTCCCAGGCAATCCCGACAAAAAAAGTTACTAAGTAAATTGGAATAAAATAAATCGCACCATAGGCTATACAATCTAAAATACTATTAGGATCTAAACCCGAAAAAAGCTGTACTAATGGCCAGTGCCAATCTTTAATGTGTTCAGCTCCTGCCAAATTAATTGCTTCAAGAGCTGCTAAAGCCTGATAACCAATGTTGTACATACCAAAAAACATAGTAGGGAAAGTTGCTAACCAAACCACTACCATTACTCTTTGGATATCACTCCCATCTCTTACGTGAGTTAGGCCTGAAGTCTTTCTTTCTGAGGAATAAAAGAGATTTTCAAAAACATCAAACAAAGGGAAAAAACGCGCAAATCTACCTTTACCTTCAAATAGAGGTTTAGATTTATCAAATAAGTTTCTTAGAGGATCACTCATTTAACCTTCTTCTTCAATTTTAGTAAGCATTTCCCTTAATAATGATCCGTAGTCGTATTTGCTAGGACAGGAATAAGTACAGAGAGCTAAGTCTTCCTCATCTAATTCAAGTATTCCAAGCTTTTGAGCTGACTCAGTATCGCCGACAACTATACTACGCAACAATTGAGTAATCATTATCTTATAAGGAAATATATCCTCATATATTCCTAATGGGACTATGGCGCGATCAGAACCATTCATTGCGGTTGTGTAATTTAAATTTAAACCTTTTTCTTTTAATTTGGTTAGAAATACTCTTAAAAAAGAGTGTTTCTTTAACTCAGGTCTTAAAAAATTTAAAAATTCTCTATCGCCTTTATTTACCTCTCTCAGAACAGTTATTTGATTATGATATCTGCCTAAAAAATTCGTAGGAGCTTTAGATTCAGATCCATTCAGAACAGAACCTGAAATAATTCTATTATTTTCACCTGTAGTTTTACCGTCAAGAATTTCATCTAAATTTGCTCCATTTTCAGAAATAATCATAGTTGGGTCTTTAACCATTGGACCTGATAAAGCTATTTTTTTTGTGTTATCTAACAGACCAGTTTTGAAAAGTTTTCCAATCATTAGGACATCCTGATATCCAATCGTCCATATTTGATTAGAAAGTGATGCAGGTGATATGTTATGAATTTGAGTCCCAACTAAGCCAACCGGATGAGGTCCATCAAACTCGTAATAAAATAGATTTTCTAAATCAAGTTTTTTTATCGTACTTGATGGTTTTGTGGATACATTTAAAGAGTTGTTTGTTAAGCGCAGTAGAACTTTTAAGCCTTCATTAAAATGTTCTTCATCGGATTTAATGATCAACTCTGGATCGATACTTAAGGGATTTGAGTCGATCAAAGAAATAAAGATTTCATTAGGACGATCTTGGATGTTGGGTATTTTCGAAAAAGGTCTAGTTCTAAATGCAGTCCATGTTCCAGAATTTATTAAAGTATTTACGATTGTCTCGTTATCAAGATCTGATAAATTTTGAGATGTAGAAAATTCTATTTGATCTAAATCATTTTCTTTTTTTTCTATTATCAAAGATAAAAAAGCCCTTCTATCTCCTCTGTTGATGCTTGAAATAATTCCAGATACTGGTGCTGTGAAAATTACGCCTGGATTTTTTTTATCCTCAAATAAAGGTTGGCCTTTTACAACACTGTCATCCTCCTTTACTAACATAGTTGGCTTCATGCCATGAAAATCACTTCCGAGAACGCCCACTGACTTTGTTGTGACTTCGTTCACTGTGTCCAAACTAGGTTCGCCCTTAATAGGTATTTCCAGTCCTTTTTTTATTTTAAAAACCATTATCTGCAGAGACGAATAGTGTTATAAGAAATTAGGTAATTTTTTATATTTAATACCAGCCATTCTTTTGACGACTTTAATTAATTGCGCACAGTAGCCAATTTCATTGTCATACCATAAATAAATTATGGCGTTTCTGTTGTTACATCTAGTGGCTTGTCCATCTATTACTCCGGCATATCTTCCGCCGACAATGTCAGAGGAGACGACTTCAGCTGATTGTGTAAAGTCAATTTGGTCCTTCAATAAACTATGAAAAGCGGTTTGTTTTAAAAATTCAATAAAATTTTCTTGATCAGAAGAATTTTTAAGATACAAACTTAAAATTGCTAAAGAAACATTTGGTGTAGGAACCCTTATTGCATTGGCGCTAAGTCTTCCTTCTAAATTAGTTAAAATTTGTGAAACTGCGCTAGCAGCTCCAGTTTCAGTAATCACCATATTTAGAGCTGCAGCCCTCCCCCTTCTTGATTTTCTATGGTAATTATCGATAAGGTTTTGATCATTAGTATAGGAATGTATCGTCTCTACATGACCATTATCAATTCCAAATTCTTTATCGACAGCGCTTAAAACAGGTACGATTGCATTCGTTGTACAGGATGCAGCTCCAATTATTGTGTCTTGGTCAGCAATGTTGTCGTGATTGACTCCGTAAACTATATTCTTTAAATCTTTTTTTACTGGAGCAGTAAATAAAACTTTTTTTATCTCTTTATTTTTTAAGTGTTTTTCTAAACCCTCTTTTGAAGATGACATTCCTGTATTATCAATAACAATAGCGTCAGAAATTCCACAGCTCGCATAATCTACTTTATCTGGACTATCAGCAGAAATGAACTTCACAACATTTCCGTTCATAATTAGAGCATTTTCTTGTTCGTCGACTCTGATAGTGCCTTTAAATCTGCCATGCACTGAATCTTTTCGCATCAGTTCTGCTCTTTTTAGAAGATCTTCTTCGGCTCCTGATCTTGTTACTACAGCTTTTAAACAAAGAGTTTCGCCTGCTCCAGTGTCTTCTAATAGAAGTCTTGTAAAAAGTCTACCAATCCGACCAAACCCATACAAAACTAAATCTTGTGACTTATCCAGGATTGGTGTGTGTATACCGATTACATCTTTTACTTGCTCTTTAACAAATTCCTCCAAAGGCAATCCCTTGGAATCAAACATATATCCTGCAGCTAAAATTCCAATATCTAATTGGCAAGGACCGACATCTATAGCATCTAAGCATTCTAAAACCTTTGAGGTTTCAAATTCGCTTAATTCATTTCCTTCCGCTTCTCTAACTTTTCTGTGTAACTGCATAATTTCAATTACAGAGAGTGTCATTAAAGGAGCGCCATAAAGAAGAATTCGAACGTTTTTCCTATGCATCTTTCCAATGATAGGTATTGCAGACTCAATTAGAGACTGTCTCTCAATCCAGTTATCTAGGTAATTATCTGGTTTATCTCTTTTTCTTTTGTCTGGATTAGTATCAGACTTTATCTCTGTCATTTCTTAAAGAGAGGAATATCTTTTTAAATGATAATCAGAATTCCCGAAAATAGTTCTAATAGTAGTTAATCTTTTAAAGTAATGACCAATGCTCATTTCTTCTGTTACACCCATTCCACCATGAAGTTGAATAGATTCTTCACCTATCAGCTTAGCAGCACTTCCAATTTGGAATTTTAAAGCCGATATAGATTTAGACGCATCTGGCGCATTATCGTTCAATTTTGCTGCAGCCATTAATAAAAGTGACTTAGTTTGTTCGTGAACCATAAATGTATCGACCATTCTGTGTTGCAAAGCTTGAAACTTACTTAAAGTCTGACCAAACTGTTCTCTAGTCTTAGTATATTCAAGAGTTAATTCGTTCATTTTTTGCATTATCCCAACAGCTTCCGCTGATATAGCTAGTGTTGCTAGGTCTATTACTTGAGAAATAATTTTGAAAGCTTTACCTTCATCACCAATTAAATTAGTTTTGGGCACAGAAACATTTTCAAGAGTGACTTCAGAAGCTTTTGATCCATCTACATTAGAGTAATCTCTTGAACTGAGCCCTTTTGAATCCTTATCTATTATTAAAAGGGAAATTCCATCTTCATCCAATTGATTGCCCGAAGTTCGACATGAAACTATGATCTTATCTGATGCTGGGCCATTCATAACAACGGCTTTATATCCATCAACAACATAATTATCTCCATCGAGTTTTGCGGAAGTAGTTACATCATTCAGATCAAACCTACTTTGTGGCTCTGTAAAGGCAAAAGACATTTGAAGTTCACCTGACATCAATTTAGGTAGTATTTCTTTTTTTTGGTCTTCACTGCCAAGTTTGCTTACCAAATGACCTGATAAAACGATGTTTGGTATGTAAGGCTCAACAATTAAACCGGTACCAAAAGCCTCGAGAATTACCATTAGATCAACTGGCCCGCCATTGAATCCGCCGTCTCCTTCAGGAAAAGGCATGGCTAGCAAGCCAAATTCGCCGAAAGTTTTCCAGAATTCTCTACTAAAACCGTCTTCTGACTTAACTAGTTTTTCTCTAACATCAAAAGGATAGTCTTTAGCAATAAACTGCGTGATGAGCTCCTGAACTTGTTTCTGTTCGTCAGATAAAGCGAAATCCATGAGAAGTTTTTTATAAACCTAAAACGGCTTTAGCAATCACGTTCCTTTGAACTTCGTTACTACCTCCATAAATCGAAACTTTTCTAAAGTTTAAATAATGAGGCATTGCAGTTGCGGCAAAATCAGGACCAATTCTTTTTTCATTTGATGCAAGATCTGCTTCACTCATAAAAGGATGGGCATAATATCCTAGAGCTTCAACAAATAATTCAGAAAGTGCTTGCTGTAAATCTGTTCCTCCAATTTTTAAGATTGAAGACTCAGGTCCAGGGTGACCTCCTGCTGACATAGCTGCTAAAGTTCTTAGCTCTGTAAACTCAGCTGATAAAAGATCTATTTCAAGTTTATTCAACTTATCCATAAAAAGGTCGTCATCTTTTAGGAAACCGTCATTCAAAGGTAACTCGTTAGCAATTTCCCTCAATCTTTTAATTTCTCTTTTTAAGTGAGGAATGCCGCCTATTCCAGTTCTTTCGTGAGCCAAAAGAAATTTAGCAATACTCCATCCAGCTCCCTCTTCTCCTATTAAATTCTCAACAGGAACTTCAACATTATCAAGATAGACCATATTAACTTCATGAGAACCATCTATAGTAATGATGGGCTTAACCTCTACCCCCGGAGACTTCATATCTATTAATAAGAAACTTATACCTTCTTGTTTAATTCCTGATGAATCTGTTCTAACCAAGCAGAAAATCCAATCAGCATGTTGTGCCATAGTAGTCCAAGTTTTAGTTCCATTAACTATGTATTTGTCTCCTTTCTTCTCAGCTTTTGTTTTCAAGGATGCTAAATCAGAACCTGATCCAGGTTCAGAGTAACCTTGGCACCACCAAACATCATTATCTCTGATGGCGGGAAGGAATTTTTCTTTTTGTTCTTCAGTTCCAAAAGTATAAATTACAGGACCGCACATGCTTACTCCAAAAGGAACTATATTAGGAGAATTTATAGCGGCTAATTCATTTTGAAATATATGTTTTTGAGTAACCGACCAACCAGTTCCACCATATTCTTCCGGCCAATTTACTGCAAACCAACCTTTTTTACTTAAAACTTTTTGCCATTTCAAATGGTCTTCTCTTTCTAATGGAATGCCATTATCCATTTTTCTTTTTACGTCGGCAGGATAGTTTTTTTCTAGAAAAGTTCTAACCTCATCCTGAAATTTTAGATCTTCTGGTGAAAAAGATAGATTCATTTTTTATACCTCATAATTAAAATTTGAAATCATTCTGAAAGCTGTATTATACACTCAGATTATTTTATCCAAAGTAGAATCTTTTTCATATGCATAGAATTTTAGATAAGAAAAAAAGCCTAGTAATCTGTGAAAATGTGTCTAAATTAAACTTAGTTTCTGAGTTTTTAAAAATTAATTCGTCTAAAAATTTTCTTATCTTCAAAGAATTCGAAACTTTACCATATGATAATTTTTCACCTCATATAGACAACCTTTCCAACCGAATAGAGACCCTTTCGAAGGCTGATTCTGAAGAAATTACTATTCTTACGACTACTAATGCTTTAATACAACCTCTTTTTGAAAGGACATCAATAAATTCATTTTCATATTTATTTGAAATCCAAAAAAAGATTGATAGAAATGAACTCATAAATAAATTGGGAATTTCTGGCTACGAAGCTGTCCAAGTCGTCTCGTCAAGAGGAGAATTTGCAATTAGAGGTTCTGTAATAGATATTTTTCCAATTAATTCTAGAAATCCTATAAGAATAAATTTAGAAGATAATTTTATTGAATCAATAAGGACTTTTGACAAAGATTCACAACTTGGGATCAATAAAATTAATAAGTATGAATGTAAAGCTTCAAAAGGTTTTACACTTGATCCAGACTCAATAGCTATTTTTAAAAAAAACTGGAGATCAAATTTTAGTAATGATGGAAAGATTTTTGATGATGTTTCGAAGGGCAGATTTCCTGAAGGGATAGAGTCCTACTTTCCACTTTTCTACCTTGAAAAGCCAAGATTTGAAGATTTCTTTTCAAAGTTTGACATTTTTTTCTATGGAGATGTAGAAGCCTCTTCAGAATCTTATTGGAAAATTATCAACTTAAGATATGAGGAATTCATAAATAATGAAGATAGGCCTCCGTTAAATCCTTCTATTCTATTTAATAGCCCAGAAGATTTCTTAGCAAAAAAAGGCATATGTATTGAAAATATAGATCTTGATAAAGACCAAAAAAATATTGTTAATGAAGATAGATCTACAGTCGTAAAAAAAATAAATGAAAAAGAGAGTTTTATTCAAGAAGAACAGTACCAATTTAAAGTTGATTCGAAAGTTGTACATAGCAATCATGGGATTGGAATATTCAAAGGATTAAAAAATTTAAGTAATACCGAATGTTTCGCTATTGAATATGCCGAAGGCGAAACACTTTATGTTCCAATAAGTTCGATGAATCTGCTTACGCCTTATCATGGTAACAGCGAAATTAAACTCGATTCACTGAGAAAAAATAACTGGAAAATAAAAAAAGAAAAAACAAGAAAAAAGGCTTTTGATATTGCAGCAGAATTATTAGAAGCAGAAGCTTCAAGAAAAATAGATAAATCTAAGCAATTTCTTATCGACCAAGAAGAATTAGATTCTTTCTCAAAAGGTTTTGGATTTCAAGAGACAAACGATCAAGCTAGTGTTATTGCAGAAGTAAAAAATGATCTTGCATCAGAGAAACCTCAAGATAGGTTGATTTGCGGAGAAGTTGGGTTCGGCAAAACAGAGATCGCTCTCAGAGCAGCTTTTATCTGTGCTAAAAATAATAAACAAGTTGCAGTACTCGCCCCTACGACTATTTTAGCTAGACAACACTTCGATTTATTTCGTGAAAGATTTTTAGAAACAAACATAAAAATTGAATTTATTTCGCGAGAAAAAAATTTAAATGAAAAAAAAACAATTTTCAAAAATTTAAGTGAAGGTAGTATTTCAATAATTATCGGTACTCATGCACTTTTAAGTGACCAACTTGAATTTTTTGATTTAGGGCTTTTAGTGATTGATGAGGAACATAAGTTTGGTGTGAGACAAAAAGAAAAGCTTAGAAAATATTCTAAAGGCATTAATTCTATTTCTTTATCGGCTACGCCTATTCCAAGATCTTTAAATTTAGCTCTCTCTAGAGTAAGAGATATATCAATTATTAGCACCCCCCCACCTGGAAGAAAAACAGTTGAAACTTTAGTCGCAACTTATTCTAAAAGTTTAGCCAAAGAAGCAATCGAAAGAGAATTTACGAGATCGGGTCAAGTTTTTTATCTAGTAAATAATGTCTCTTACCTAGAGGAAAAACTTATTGAACTTAGAAAGATAATTCCGACAGCAAAAATAGAAATTGCTCACGGCCAAATGACTCCGAAGAAGTTAAAAGAAGTGATGTTGAACTTTCTAAATAAAAAAATAGATATTCTTCTATGCACGACAATCATTGAAAGTGGAATTGATATCCCTAATGCAAATACTCTAATTATAGAAGGTGTTGAAAATTTCGGATTATCGCAATTACATCAAATAAGGGGAAGAGTTGGTAGATCAAATAGACAGGCTTATGCTTACTTTTTTATTACTCCCGATAAAACTTTATCAAAAAATGCTATGGCTAGACTTGAAGCTCTTAAATTTAGTGATTCATTAAACTCAGGATTTAATTTAGCTATGAGGGATTTAGAAATACGTGGAGCAGGGGAAATTTTAGGAGAAAAGCAAAGTGGACTCATAGATTATGTAGGTTTAAGTCTTTTTTCATCCATGATAAACAGATCTATAAAGCTTCTTGAAGGAGTCGATGAAACCTATGAAGATTTTGAGGTAAAAATTGGAGAAAATGGTTTCATTCCTGAAACATTCATTCCTCAAACTGAAGTCAGATTAGAAATTTATAAAAAATTCTCCTCAGTAAAAAATATTAATTCGCTGAATCAATTAATTAAAGAATTGGAAGATAGGTTTGGATCTATTCCTGAAGATATTAAAACTTTAATTAATTTAACTCACATAAGAATAGAATCGAGTAATCTACTTATAACAAAGATAAGAGGTGACAATAAAAAATGCACTTTATCTTTGAGTGAAAATTCAAATTTAGTTTCTAAACAATCTAATTTGAAAGAAATTTCTTTCAACTATCCTGATCAACTGAATTCTAAATCAGAATTTGTTTTAAATAAGTTAAAATCTTTTAGTAATTAATTAAAACAATATGAAACTGATCATATTAACTTTTTCGATACTAGTAAGCCCTTTTCTTTTTGCTCAGGAAAATATTTATAGGATTGATATCATACTTTTTAAGTTTCTTCCTAATCTTGAATCAAAAGAAAAATTTAAAATTCCTGAGGCAGAATTTGAAGAAAATCTTTTTACTCTTTCTTCAATGAAATACCCAGAATTTATTGATCCGCTTACCTTAGATTTAAATTATCAATTCGAAGAATTATTTATTGAGATTTCATCCCCAGAAATTGTTGCTGAAGAAGAAACTGATTCCAAATCGGTAACCAAACCTGAAAATAGAAAATTTTTTGAGATAGATATTGGAGAAAAATTTTCTTTAGCATCAGAAGTTGAATCTTTTGAGAAAAGCCGCGATTATCGTGTCATTGGTCATTTCTCTTGGTTTCAACCTATTGCCGAGGAAGATTCTTCTGTACCTCTATTGATCGAAACAGAAAAATTTAAAGGAAGCAAAATTTTTGGAACTTTAAATGTTTATAAAAAAAGATTCCTTCATTCTGATTTTAATTTTTTCTTAGCCGATGAAGTAGAAGAATCTGAATCTCAAGAATTAAGATTATTTTTAACGAGAGAATCTCCCGAAGAATATGTAATTTTAAGCAAGGAAGATTCTATGAAACTAAATTATCAACTCAAACAATCAAGAAAACTTAAGTCCGGTGAACTTCACTACATTGATCACCCAAAATTTGGAATAATTTATAGAATTGTTAAGACTGAGAAAATTGAGCAGTCTTAATTTTGTAGTGATTTAGTAATTGCTCATAAATTTCCTTTTTTTCTTGGTCATCTGTCTCTCTAATAGCCGCTTCCACTTTTAGAGTTGCTTGGTCTAAAGTCTCTCCAGGAGTATTCCAAGGGCCTTTAGTAAATAATCTTGATCTGACTAGATTGTTATAATTTTCTAACATTTCATCGCTAGCAAATTCTGGCTTTTCATAACAAACAATCCTGGAAGCTAATTCTCTATATCTTTCGTCTTCAAACCCATCAATTAATTTAACTTTTTCATCCCAATTACTTATCTCAAATCTTTCCATCCATAGTTTGTCAGCATTCGAACTAAACCCATCATAGATTTTTTGTTCAACTATATTTTTCTCTGGCCATGTTTTATCGTCGTCCTCTAAAATTTGGGATAATTTTTGCTTGAACTCTTGGTTCTCATTTATCATTTGAGCCCGATCTGCCAAAACTTCTAAAGAAAGATCTAAAAACTTGTCAGGATTGTCAATGAGATTTACGTTAACTATCGGTTGAGTTTTATTGATAGCAATCTTTTTAAAAGCTCCAGATTTTCCTATCTGTCCTTTTAATTCAGAATAAGACATTTCAAAAAGCTCTTTAGGGTCGAAATAAAGGTCCGCTAACAAAACTTCATTTGGTTTTTTAGAGTTTTGTGCGCATGGAAAAATTGGATAATTAAAAGCTTGGCCTTTAACAATTTCTGCCAACATAGAAAACGGCTCTTTATTAATTGATGTAATGAAATCCTTTTTTGTCGCAGTTTTAACAGCCGACTCCCAGAGTTGAGGAATTTTTTCATTGATTAACCTTACTAGATTGATCATCAAATAAGAATCCACTACAGCATCATGAGCATTTAAAGACGAAATACCATTCGCTTCAGCCACCATTTCAAGTTTATATCTTAAGTTGCCTTCATCATCAGTTGGTATTTTGACTTTATCTGAAAAAAAATTTGCTATGAGAAATATTATTACCATCAAATCGACTCGGGAAGATCCATTGACGTTGGTTGTCAAATAAGGATCAATCAAATTCCAATAAAATTGTCTTCGAAATAATTCTTCATCAAATTTCATCCCGTTATACGTAACGTGAACTAGCTCCTTTGTTTTCCCCCAACCTAGCCATTTATTTTTTAAGAAATGCATCATGTCAAAATGAGACATTCCTTCATTTAGATTTTTAGTTTGTTTATGGGTCTCATACGCACCTTTTGTAGGAACAACCCAAGGGAGAACTTTAGAGTTTAAATTTAACTCTTCTTCAACGTTGAATTCATTATCGGTTAAAACTGAACCTATTTGAATGATTTGAGAAAACCAAGTATTAAGTCCAGTTGTTTCTGTATCATTAAATACATACGATTTTTCAGCCATTAAAGAAAATTATACTTCAGAAAAAATCTTTTATGACGAAAGAAATTACTTGTAATAAGCGTTTTCAGTTTGAGTATGATCGGTGGAATCAATTATTTCAGTAAGCTCTGGAATATTGTTTTTTAAAGTTTTTTCTACTCCGTCTCTCAAAGTTAAGTCGACCATTCCGCAACCTTGACAACCTCCACCAAACCTCAAAACTACTTTAGTATCCTCAAGTACTTCGACTAAGTGAACCTCGCCTCCGTGGGATGCCAGAGAAGGATTGATCTCACTGTACAAAAAATAATTAATTTTATCTTCAATACTGCTGTTCTCATTAAGATTCGGCATTTTGGCATTAGGAGCTCTTATAGTTAATTGACCGCCAAACTTATCAGGATTGTAGTCAACTTTGATGTCTTCTAAGAAGGGAATACTTAAGTTCTCAAGAAACACATTAATTTTTTCTAACTCAAACAGAACATCGTCTGATTCTTGCTCTCCTTCTTTGCAATAAACAATACAAGTTTCAGCTTTAGGTGTACCAGGATCAGAAACGAAAATTTTTATATTTGTTGGTTCCTCTTGTTTTGAAAGTAATTCAGATAAATACTCCTGAGCTGAATCAGTTATGTTTAAGTTTTCCATGAAAATTAAATTTTGCCTTCCAATTCAGGAACCACATCAAAAAGATCGCCAACTAGACCATAATCCGCTACTTGAAAGATTGGAGCATCCTCGTCCTTATTAATTGCGACAATTACTTTACTATCTTTCATTCCCGCTAAATGTTGAATTGCACCAGAAATTCCTACAGCGATGTATAAATTTGGCGCAACGATTTTACCTGTTTGGCCAACTTGATAATCATTCGGAACAAAACCCGAATCCACAGCAGCTCTAGATGCGCCGATTGCCGCACCTAATTTGTCAGCAATACCTTCAAGCAAAGAAAAATTTTCGCCGTTTTGCATTCCTCTTCCTCCTGAAATAATTACATCGGCAGCTGTTAATTCAGGTCTGTCAGATTGAGCTAACTCTTCTTTGATAAATTCTGAAATTCCTGAATCATGAACCTCTTCCATGGAGACAATGTCTGCTGAGCCAGCTTCTGCAGGAGCGGCATCAAAAGCAGTTGTTCTAACAGTTATAACTTTTTTCTCGTCAGTTGTTTTTACTGTTGCAATACAATTTCCTGCGTAAATCGGGCGTTGAAAAGTATCTGAACTTTCGATTGCACATATATCAGAAATTTGACTGACGTCTAAGAGAGCAGCAACTCTCGGCATGAAATTTTTACCACTGGTAGTTGTGGGAGCCAAAATGAAATTATATTCAGCGGCAATTTTTGAAACCAAGGTTGATATATTTTCGGCTAAGAAATGCTCATATTCTTCTGAATCTATTAGAAGCACTTTTGTAACGCCTTCAATCTTACTTGAAGCTTCGGCTACACTTGCACAATCCTTTCCAGCTACTAGAACATGCACTTCTTCATCAAGTGCTTTAGCAGCAGTAACAGTGTTCAGAGTTACTGGTTTTAATTCATTGTTGTTATGTTCTGAGATTACTAGTGCTGTCATGAAATCACCTTAGCTTCGTTTTTTAGTTTATCAATTAGTTCGTCTACGCTTTCCACTATGACTCCAGCTTCTCTTTCAGGAGGCAAAGACACCTTCAAAGTAGATATTCTAGGGGTAATGTCTAAGCCAAAATCTGCTGCAGGCATAATATCAAGAGGTTTAGATTTTGCTTTCATTATGTTGGGTAATGATGCATACCTTGGCTCATTTAACCTCAAGTCAGTTGTGACGATTGCAGGTAAATTTACCGAAACAGTTTGTAAGCCGCCATCAATTTCTCTGGTCACCACAGCTTTACCATCGGCAATGGATAATTCTGAAGCAAAAGTTGCTTGAGGATAACCTAATAAAGCAGCAAGTTTCTGACCAGTTTGATTATTGTCCCCGTCAATTGCCTGTTTTCCCATGATAATTAAATCTGGATTTTCTTTTTCTACTACAGCTTTTAAAAGCTTTGCGATTCCTAACGGCTCTACCTCCGCATCAGATTCAACCAAAATCGCCCTATCAGCTCCTAAAGCTAAAGAAGTTCTGAGTTGTTCTTGGGAAGCAGAAGATCCTATAGTTACTGATACTATTTCTTCTGCAGCACCTGATTCTTTTAGTCTTACTGCTTCTTCTACAGCGATCTCACAGAATGGATTGATTGCCATTTTTACGTTATTCAAGTCAACGCCTGATTCGTCTGCCATTGGCCTTACTTTCACGTTGTAATCGACAACTCTCTTAATTGGAATAAGAATCTTCATATTTATAAGTATATTATATTTGAATTATTTCAAAAAAACCCCATTCTAAAAGATATACTGCTTATCGGCAAAGCTTTAGAATATAAAATTATATGGTTTGAGGGTTTAAATGAGTGAAGAAATTGCTGTAGATTCAATGGAGTACGACGTGGTCATCGTCGGAGGAGGTCCGTCTGGCCTATCTACTGCCATTAAATTAAAACAATTAGCTGCTGAAAATAACTCAGATTTAAGTGTTTGTTTAATTGAGAAAGGATCTGAAATAGGTGCTCACATACTGTCTGGAAATTGTTTTGAACCTACCGCGCTCAATGAATTAATTCCTGATTGGAAGGAAAAAGATGCGCCACTTAACACTCCAGCAAAAAAAGATATCGTAAAATTTTTCTTAACAGAGAAATTGTCTCTGGGTATACCGTTTGCATCCTTTTTTGCTCCAAACTTTAACAATCATGGAAATTATGTAATGAGCTTAGCAAATTTCTGCCGCTGGTTAGCTACTCAGGCTGAAAATCTAGGAGTTGAGATATTTCCTGGTTTTACTGCCGCTGAGGTTATTTACGAAAACGATACGGTAAAAGGAATTTTAACTGGAGAAATGGGTCTTACTAAAGAAGGTGAAAAAAAGCCTTCCTATCAACCTCCAATGGAACTAAGAGCAAAATATACAATTTTTGCCGAAGGATGTAGGGGTCATCTTGGAAAGAAATTAATTTCGAAATACGCGTTGGATGCAAACTCCGATCCACAACATTACGGAATAGGGTTTAAAGAAGTTTGGGATGTTCCGAAAGAAGTTCATTCAGAAGGAACAGTTATGCACTCATTTGGCTGGCCGAGTAAGTCAAATGCAGGTTCTTATTGTTATCACGGAGAAAATAACCAAGTGTACTTAGGTATTGTTGTGCCTTTGGATTATTCTAATCCTCACATAAGTCCTTTTGATGAATTTCAACAGTGGAAACATCACAAAGATATAAAAAAACTTTTAGAAAATGGTACTAGAGTTGCTTACGGGGCTAGAGCTTTAACCAAAGGCGGTTACCACTCAAGACCAAAAATGACCTTTCCTGGAGGAATTTTAGTTGGTTGTGATGCCGGCTTGATGGTTTTCACAAAAATTAAAGGAACACATACAGCCATGAAATCGGGAATGCTTGCTGCTGAGAGCGCATTTGAAGCTATTAGCAAAAACAGGATTGGAGAAGATTTAATTGATTTTGAAGAAAAACTTAAATCCTCTTGGATTGAAACTGATTTGTACAAATCTAGAAACATGACTGCCCTTCTACATAAATATGGAACCCTAATTGGCGGTTTAATTATGGGAATAGAACAATTTTTATTTAGAGGTAAGCTACCTTTTACTTGGAGACATAAAACTCCAGACTATGCTTGTATGAAAAAAGCAGCTGAATGTGAAAAGATAGATTACCCTAAACCCGATGGAGTAATTAGTTTTGATAAATTATCTTCCGTTTTTCTTTCAAATACTAATCATGAGGAGGATCAACCATGTCATTTAACGCTCAAAGATTCTTCCATACCTATTTCTGTAAATCTTCCTGAATATGACGAACCCGCCCAGAGGTATTGCCCTGCGGGAGTCTACGAAGTAGTGGAAAAAGATGGAGAAAGTAAATTTCAAATAAACGCACAAAACTGCGTTCATTGCAAAACATGTGATATCAAGGATCCCAGCCAAAATATTGTTTGGGTTACTCCTGAGGGGATGGGTGGTCCGAACTACCCCAACATGTAATTTTAAAAAACTACTTAATCGTTTTGATACTTGTAATATCCTTCAACAGGTATCATTAGATGTGCGTAATCTGTACCTGGAAACATTACGTAGGGCTCACCCTTGGTAAAATCAGTTGTAAAATTTTCTATAGTCTTAGGATCTTTAGGCATCAACATAAGATGAGGACCAGATTCAATCCACTCTCCAGGAGTAGAGTCTTTTTTATTTAATACTCCTGGCACTAAATTATCTTCTCCAACATCGCCGTGAAGCATCCACATAAAGGAATCTCGACTTAAGTTTGGTTTTTTTCCCTCGCCGTACGCCATCATCCATTTCATTCCCTCATCGTCATGACAAACTGGCATCGCTTCGTGAGCTGATTTCCAACCCGTTTCAGGAAAAGGTCTAGGATTGCCATGTTGGCAAATCCATCCATTAGTACCTACTCGAAGAGTTTCACCGTTTCCTCCGATTA
>Ga0208390_1000111_pt1 | contig 24852 bp, 37 predicted proteins | sample Knorr_S7_td_Surf_FD_185594 | JGI IMG/M metagenome (GOLD analysis project Ga0208390, IMG submission 185594) | Marine microbial communities from Southern Atlantic Ocean transect - Knorr_S7_td_SurfaceA_ad_6m_LV_A (SPAdes) (version 2) | ecosystem: Environmental > Aquatic > Marine > Oceanic | place...
GAGGAGGATTCTTTAGTTTGTTTGTCTTTTTACGATGTGCCATTAGTCGTCATATACCAGACATTCAGGTTCTTCTGGGTGTTGGTCACACCAGAGCTCAAGTGCATTAGGGTCATGATGGTCGCCTGCTGCAATCTCTTCTTTGTGATGCTCTGCGTATTCTTCCAACTCATGTAACTCTACCTTAGCATGTCTGCGTGCTGCAGGATTTGCTAGTGGGTCGTCCACGATGTCTTTGTCTTTTTGAATGTGTTTTTCGATTGATTCCATATTAGTTACCTTTAATAAGTTTCTTTCATAACAGAGTCCCTAGTCAAAACAAGTTGGCTAGTTAAACCTTCTTTAGTGAAAGTATGTGTCACTGCGGAGATTAAATACATCCCACTATATCTTAGGTCTTCTTTAACAGACCTTTGCTTCTCCTGAGAGGCGGGTATCCTCACTTTTATGAGCATTCCTGCCGTCAGAGCAGAGTTTCCAGGTACAACTATTGATAGTTGTATAGCCTGTAGTAGATTATAGCGTGCTGCAGCATATTCCGCAACTGCCATTGTGTCAGTATCAGAACTTGTCCCATTTTCGGGGTCATCATTATTGACTTGATTTTTCAAGCCAGGTAATGCTCTATACTTGATTCTAGTCGCACCATCAAATTCTTCTAAGTCAGAAGGCAAATCATAAGGTTTTCTTTTATGTATTGTATCTGCCTTTGAAAACACCTGATTGTATGACAATTCTCGAGGACTATGAATAGTCCCTGCAGGGGCAGTTTCTTCAGTTGAGCCAGAGTCAGTAGCATTTGAATTTGTAGGACGAGGCATTGATATACTAATACCAACTGTCTTAAATGTCCCCATTCTCATGTTTCTGAGATGATTGGCTCTGTCAGGATAGGATATACTCTCAATGGTATGATAACCATTGTTAGGAGGGTCACTACCCTGCTGTATATAAGTATATTCAAATATCTCTGCTTCCTTCGGTATACCATCTCCCAGACAGAGTGCGTCTAGTGATTTAAAATTAAATCCATATCTATTCTCAAAGAATAAGAAACCAGATTGTTTTTCAGATGCTTTTCCACCACCACTACCTTCAACACGTGTTACCTTATCTGACATATATGCTATTGCTTCTACTGGTCTCCAATTCGTAGATACAAAAGATATTTTAGAGTGAGTTTCAAAGTTTACATCTTTAGTCTTTTCTTTAGGTGATGAAAGGTATTCTTTACATATATGCTTAGGAATGTTATCTACGTCTTTTCCTGCAGGTCCGAATGGTTTGAATACTTTATTCATTTCATTTGTATATGCTTCTGGCGATGTGCAATGTAAAATATACAACTGTCCTCTCTCACTCTTAAGAGTGCTACCAATTTTAAATACTCTAACTTTAAATTCTAATGACTGTTTATTACCTTTCAACGTGCTACTTTCAGTTGTCAACTTGACAGTGATAATCTCTCCACCTATCAGTAGTTTGTTGAAGTCAATAGCATCAACCATACTAAAATCAACTCTTAAAAATGGTGAGTCTATAGATTCAGTATAAGTGAAATCAATTACTAAGTCTCGTATATCATAAGTTGGAGGATTACCATTAGGTATTGCAATCTCCATCTTGTCTAGCGTAAATAACCGTGATTTTCTATCTGCCATTACATTAAGTCTGCCATGTCTCCGTTAAATTCGGATACTAACCCAAATCTAGTTATAAGGTAGGGGTCAGCTGCTCCATCATTATCTACATTTATAGGCACATCAAAACTACCACCTCCACCACTACCTGTGACTATTGGGTCTGCTGTTACCTTAGGTGCTTCTACTACTTTATTTTGTTGTGCTAGTATCTCATTCTTTTTATCAACAAGTGCTAGTTTTGCTAACTCTATCATATTACCAACTTCTGTGTGTAATTTCTCTGCACCATCTAACATATCACCACGACCATCAAAATCATACTTATTACCTGTATAAGCATCTGCCAATCCCATATAGATTCTCTTCCATCCTGTAGCTTGACCTTCTTCATTCGGCTCTGCTCTTAGGAAGTTGGCAAAGTTATTCTTTAACTTACTGACTACCTCCATCCTTCTGCGTTGATGTGTAGCTCTCTGTGCATCACTGTTTGCTAAGATTTTAATCAACTGTGTATGCTGCATATTAACTTCACCCGCAATCACATCATCAATAGAAGTGCCCTCAGGTAATTGTCTTAATATCTGTGCTTGATGTTTTCTAAGCTCTTCAATATCAATATTAAATCCTTGTCCCATGATTTTATTTTCAACCTCTACATTTCCTATAACTTGCTCTACCTCACCACCTTCTGCCTTAGTGGGTAATGCATATCCACCCATCATTGCCTCACGAAATCTTCGTGATGTTAGTCCGCTATCCTTTTTAGTTGCAGGAGTATTATATGGCACAACAAATGCACCACCACTCGCCATCTTAGACCCAACCCACTCTAAACCATGACCAATAAACGCTGTGCTTCTACCACCGTCTAGTGATACAGGGTATCCAGACATAGGACCGTTTATCCATCCACCTTTTGCTCTTGATGCTGAAGTTTGAATACCACCAAATTCTAGAGTAGAATTATATGCTTTTTCAAGTTTTAGAAGTTTCTCATCATATTGGGATGGGTCAAACTCAAGACCCCGTGCTTCTGTTTCTATTTTATCAAACCTTTTTTCAGTTTCCAACATCTTTATCTGTGACTTATAGTTATGCTGATTCGCTGCAACAATGTCAACACCTTCATCTTGAGTGCCCTCAATAACTTCCTGTAATCCTGTATCTGGGTTGTATGCTCTCTTATAACTCATGCTCTCAGAGAAGGAAGAAGACTCTGTCGTTGTTTCAGTTCCTTTAGGTGCAAAGAATTTCAATACTGCTGTTAATGCCTTCAAACCTAAGAATAGAGGTGCAAACAAAGTGTTAATACCAATTCCTAGAATCTTAGTAATCATTGGCATATGTGGCTCAATGAAATCTAAAATTCCATTCATAACACCACCAAGTGCTTCAAAGAATCCAGATAAACTTTCTTGTATAGGAGCCATTATATCATTAAATACCTTACCCACATCTTTGAAAAATCTACCTAAAGGCTCAGTTAAAGGACTCAAAAACTTACCAATACCCTGTCCTGCTTTTCCTCCTAAAAATCCTCCTGCTGCTCCCAATAAAGCACCACCTACAGGACCAGCAATGGCATTACCCACTGACTGACCTATCATAGCTCCACCAGTTGCACCAACTCCTGCTCCTACTGCTTCAAATGTATCACCACCCGCCTGTGAAACTGCAAACGCTGCACCTAGTCCTAAACCTACACCTAACCCAACCTTTGCAAACTTATTACGATAAAAACCACGCAATTTATCCATGCGTCCACCAGCTTTCATTATTCCACCTAATGATTTGCCTAGTGTGCTTAAAACCCATGCAAACGCTTTTACTGTGCCTCTAGGATTCTTAAGGAATGCTAGTGTTGCAAATAAAGGTGCAGCAGCAGCGACAAATTGAAGAGCACCAAACAATCCTTTAAGACTAATAGGATTCTCAAGAAATTTTATAAGACCATTAAATGCATTCCCTGCTAGGAATGATGACATATTAAGGATAAACTTACCTACAGTTGCTAGTGTCTTAGCAAGTCTTTGTATTGCTTCGGGATTCCTTGCTATCCAAGTCAAAGCTGCCATACCCATGACTATCTTGAGGAAGTAAGTAGATAATCTTACTAATCCAGTGAATAATCCTCCAAATGACTTCTTAGTATTTTCTTTAAATGCTTTTCCTATATTCTTGAATAGACCTCGCTTACCACCTACTTCTCCATCTTCCTCTGATTGGTTTCTTTGCTCTAATTTTTTTTGTCTTTGCTCATTCTTTATTTTTTCTCTTTCTCTATCATCATCTGCTTTTATTGCTTCTTTCTGGACTTTCTCTATTGTATTTGCTGCTTTTACCTGTTTACCTATTGATGTCTTCAAAGATGAAGTCATGCTCTGCACACCTAGTGCAATGCTATTGATAGATGCACCTAAAGAGTTTATACCACCTATTACTGCTTGAAAACCTTTCCCCATATCACCCTGCATCTTACCCATTTCATCTGCAGATTGTAAGGGTGTATATTTCTTTCCACCAGTAGACCCCTTATAAGATACCATCTTATAAAGAGTTGCCTTAGGGACTTTGATACTAGATGGATTATCAGTTGCCATTTGTTAGCATTCCATTGTTGGTAGAAACATATCTAATATTAGGGGTATCACCCTTAACATTATTTATTATGGGTTGGTCGACCTGTTGAGTAATTACAACGAAATTACTCTGCATTTCCTCATCAGCATCCTTTTGTGCCTTGTTTAACAGAGTAGCATCAGAGAATGTCATATTAGTTTCAACCTTATCATCCATCGTAATTTGCCCTAATGCTTTCTCCATATCCTTAGAAAGATTATCCAATAATGACGCAATAGTTTTGCCTGCTTCAGTCTCTTCCTCAGCACCTTCTTTCTTTGTCTCTGTCGTAAGTTTAGTTTTATTACCTGTGAATACACCTAATGGGTCCCACCATGCCTTCTTAGGCTCTGCTGATTTTGGTTTTGTAATTTCTTTCGTACTTCGAGGTGCTTTCCACATCCATATATCATCCTCAGGTGACTGGTCTTGGAATATATCTCGTGTCATGAGATATGACTTACCTACACCATCAGTCTTACTACCCTGTGCATTCTTCTTAATCCAGTTGCCACCTTTACCTAATTGACCAAAGGGGTCATGCACAATCCAACCTAATGGTGAATAACCTGTCAACATAGCCCAGTGACCCGACCCTGTATACTTCATTCCAAGAGGTACTGGGTATCCATCATCTATTTCTTTCTTTAAGACATCATATCCCTGCACACCAGTCTGCAACTTACTTTCAATACCATAATCTTTCAATGCTTTCTCTTGTGCTGAAGCGGAAGTGGATGACCCATACTTACTTCTTGTCTTATTATATTCTTTTGTAGATACATTATTCTTTGTCAAATAACTTGTCCACATTGCCATGACAGTAGAATAACACTGTGTATCTCCTTTACGACCTAGTGGGTCATCGTCATTTGCTCTTTGATTGTAATATGGTACGGTTAATACCTTACCACCCTGCTCAAACTCCTGCCATCTTTGAGTTGGACTGTGTCCTGCAACTTTCATTCCTAACTCAAACGCTTTTACTACACCACCCTCTGCAAACTGTGCGTCTCGCACTGATGTTGACATAGCTATAAATGGTACAAATACAGGTCCGCCTTCTGCTCTTCGTGATTTCTTTTTATTTTTATTTTTATTTTCCTTCTCAGGGTCATTCATATTATCAAAATCAAACATATTAAATGTTAAGAAATCGGCAAACCCTTGTGCCATACTTCCTGGGTCCATCAATCGTTTAGCATTGTTAATTACAAATGCTACTGTATCACCTATCGCTTTCATCCCCTGACTAAAAACAAATCCATAGAAATCTCTTAATGGTTTTGTAAACTTAAACAACATTCCACCAAGAGCACCTAACACATTAAATACTTCGCCAAGCACAGGTCCTAGACTGTCAATAAAGGGTTTATATATTGCCTTTGCCAATTCAAAATACATACCAAATGCTCTCTTTATAGGCTCAAATATAGGTTGTGCCATCTTACCAAACGCTTTTCCAACCCATTCACCTAAGAAACCACCAATAGCACTACCAATCATAGGTGCGAAAGGTCCTAAGAATGGTGCAACTGCTGTTAATGCTGCAGCTCCTGCCATACCACCAACTGCCTGACCTACACCCGCACCTATCGCAGACCCTGCTTCTTCACCCATTGCCATTCCTGATGCAATCCGTGTAACACCACCTAAAACAGCAAATCCTTTTGCCATCTTCATTGGATTTTTCTTTGCAAATCCCTTTACACCCTTGACCATTTTGCCACGAGCAATTCTACCTCTTTGCTGTAACTTCTGTAACTTACCCTTACCTCTGTATTGTTTTTGGAATCTATTTTCTAATTCTTTATTATATAATTCAGACTTATACCCTTTGCCTGCCTTCGCACCACGTTTAGCATCAGCTCTATTTGCTGACTTTTTCATTGCATTATATTCATCTTCTGAGTATATGACTCCTGTCTTCTTATCCCTATAACCTTTTAATCTTGCCTTTTGCGATTGCCTCAACTCTTCTGCAGTCATCGCATTCTTATCAAACATAGAATTGACACCTTTAATATCACTTATCAACTTCCATGGCATAACAAGATATTGAGCAGTCCTTAATGCTGCTATACCACCAATTATCTGGAATACTCCAAGAAAACGACGCATTCCCCTTTCGACACCAGTCTTGTCACTAAGGTCTCCAAATACGTTACTTAGACCTCCTATCACACCACCCATACCAAAAGTGGCTATCTTAAATGCAAACTTACCTAGAGTAAAGAAGAATTTGACTAATTTAGTTACTTGCTCTGGATTTTTCTGAATAAAGTTTAATGCACCATATATGACAAACCACTTGACCATAGTGCCCAGTGTCTTACTGAGCATACCTATGAAACTCTCTATAGGTTTACGAATACTACTAAACCTCTTATCTGCTTGTTTTGCTCCTTCCTTTACACCATTCTCTGCAACTTCTTCTGCCTTCTTTCTTTTTTTGAGACCAAACATCCTTTTAAGACGTTTTTTCATGTCTTTGAAGAATTTGGTTTTCTGTTTCTGTCCCTTCCTTACAATAGTAACCTGTCTATTTCTACTATCTGAAAGATAATCTGCTTGAAATTTTAGTAGGGTTGACTGTGCTATTACATTCTGACCAATAGAATCAGTAACAACTCCTGCACGATTAATACCTGTTCTGAGCTCATTAAAAGCGTCTCCCACCTCAGTCTTGGCGGAAAACTTATTGATAGTAACAAATTTCCTTAATTTGGCTGCCATCAGAGAGACATACGATTGCTTTCTGCTTTTTGTCTTCGCTCTTCCTCTTGAATGAATGCTAAGAGGAGATTAACATAAACATCACGCTCCCAAGGCATCATATTCTCTAGCTCAGTGAGACTATACTTATGATGCTGCATCAATGCGAAGTTTGTCTTGTAGTAATTCTCAAGACTGTCATGCATTAATGCTACTCGAAAAAAGACGCTAACCCTTCTAAAACTACTTCACTTTTGACTTTGGTCTCTGGGTTATATACCTCAATAGTATGCTGTAGTTTAGGCATAGTCTCAAAGAAATTCTGTATTAGAGCAAATTGCTCAGAATTTAGATTCTCTAGAAACTCTAGTGCTTCTTTATGGGAGAAAGAGTCATAAACTTCTTCTTCATCATATACTTGGTCTATACACTTAGCTGCCATCTCAAAGATGTCATCTACAGTGGGATTCTCACTCATATTCTGTTGAATAAATGCATCCAGTGAAGGATACTTCATTACAATACCAATTTTGTCATCGAGTTTAATCTTCTTATCATGACCATCAGGGACTTGGACTTCTACTTCTTCCAATGGTATTTGGACTGGAATAGATGTCTTTTCGTCATCTGGTGCGGTGATTTTAAATTCACTAATTTCACCAACTGCTTTTGCTCTAATACGAAGGAAAATGTATTCAATCTCGAAAGTAGCGAGTTTATCTACATTACTTTTTAAATTAGTGCAGTTTTTAATGATAGTTTTAACTGCTTTTACCATTTGCTTGTTGTCTTGCGACTCCATTGCAAGGTAAAGTAGTTTCTCTTCTTTTACAAGAAAAGGTCTGTATGTAACTTTCGTACCTGTAAGAGGTAACTCCAAATCATACTCAGGTATGGATAATTTAGGTAAAGGCATAATGTGACATTATTATAATTTTATTTAGACACCCACAGAGGCAACATCTTTCTGGTCTAGTACGAATCCTAGTTTGTTTGCAACTTCATTTGTGTTAGTGACTTTGATATCTTTCATTCCTACTTTCCCAAATGCAGCGTTTCTGTTACCAATCTTATCAAATCTATACCTCTCAAAGAAGAAGTTTACATTTAATTTGACTAAACCAGTAGGACCGTTGTCAAATGACTGCTCTGACATGTCATATGGAAATGCACCATACATTTGCCATACAGCAGATGAGCGATTTAATCTAGCAGTGCCCTTATTGGAGGGGTCGCTATATACCACATTTGAAGCGTTTTCCCATTTAATAACTGATATGTTAGACGTATATTCTTCATATAAACCAACTCTATTCTCTGAGTCTGATGCTGTGCTCTGCATCCATGTCTCAAAGAAATCACGATGATATTGGTCTTTTGTTACTAAAAATTCTACTTGTAAGTCTCCAAATGCTGTATTAGTAGCATATTTACGAGATACACCAATATCTCTAATCTCACTGGTAGTAACCCTTCTGCCAGGTACAGTTACAGAGCTTGCAAAGTAATTCATAGCATCGAAATGCTCTAGAGTATTTCTTTCTGTGCCAAAAGTAGACTCCTTCATCATTACTGACTGTGGTATTTGTACTCTGACTTCAAACAAGTTAGACTTCGAGGGTGTCTTATACCCCGACATCACTTGGTCTTGGAATCTCTTAAATGAATTTGGCATTAGAGTCTACTCCATATAAAACTACTGGGAATCTCGACATATCTACCCATGACATCCCTAACAAACTGCTCAACTGGTAATGGTGTAAAGTTTGCAAGTTCCTCTTTAGGGACTATGTACATATTTGTAGCACTTGACATGAAGTATTTATGGTAGCATCGCTTAGGAAATGCTTGTGTGCCTGCTGACCACGAAGATGCTACTCCCTGTCTGACAGATGGACGTAAATAATGTAAATTTCCACCAGAAAACTGTCTTTTATTGAAATCCACATCACTAACGAGTGTCATAGGATATGTATCAAAGAAAGGTAGAAGTTCAGTCTGTGCTGCATACTGATAGAATATAATATCACCCACTGCAAGTATTCCACTAAACGGCTCAAGACTATCTACTAACCGTGCACGATACCACTCTTTGCTTTTAGTAGCACCTCCTGTTGCATCTTTTATGTCGGAGAAAATACTCATACTTTTAATTCGTGCTCTGTAAGTATCTTGAATTGCATACGACGGTCTTTACAATATTCAATCGCTGCTTTCCATTTTGCCTCGTTTACACAGTATGTCTTAACTTCCGTTAGATACTTCTTTGTAACTCTGCGTTGTTTTTTGGGAGGTGACGTCTGCTTATGAGGCTTGACCTCAATGACAAACTTCTCTGTCCTCCCAGTTTTAGTCCTTGCTCTGACATAAAAGTCTGGGAAATAGCGATGAACCCGCCTATCGACAGGACTGATATAAGGTATAACGATTTCTTCACTGCCCCACTCTATTACATTTTCGTTTCTGTCGCACCAGACCATGAATTTTCTTTCCCATAAACTTCTATAAATAATATTAGTCGGGTCTCCTTTGTATTTGAATCTGTTGGTTGGTTTGTATTTTCCCGAATAAGACATAAATAACAAAATGGCAGTAGGTACTTGGGACAATCCTTATGGAAGCGAGCTAGGCGGGGGTGAAACCCTTGTGTTCCCTCGTAGTAAACCCTATGGTGCTAACTCATCATCTGCACAAGACGCAATATCAAAGGATAAGACAAATGGTACTGAGGTAGTTGACTACCTTAAGATAACTATTTATGACCCAAAGGAAGGTAATAATAGTAGTTATAATAACTCTAAAAAGAATTTAGCAAACAATGATAAAGTAAAAAGAAGTATATATCTATATCTACCAAATAAACTAAGAGAAGGATATCAAGCAAAGTATAATGGTGTAAAGTTAGGACCTTTAGGTGTAGGAGCAGTTGGTGCTGCATCTGAAGCGATAGCTGCAGGAGGTATAGGTGATAGTTTCAAAGATACCATTGCGAATATGGCAGAGTCTGGAAAATCTGTAGCAGGATATGGTATTGGAGCTGATGTTATCAATAAAGTGCTTAAATTTGGTGGTGGCGGTAATATAGGTGCAAATGATTTAGCAGCATTAACTACAGGAAGGGTATTTAACCCATATGAAGAGACTATATTTCAAGGTGTAGAGTTTAGAGACCATAAGTTTGATTTCTTGTTTGCACCTAAGAATGCATCTGACGTAGAGACAGTTGTCAATATAATAGAGGCATTTCGTGTTGCTATGCTCCCAGGAAAAGATGACAGTATGTGGTTGACTATACCTGATTACTTTAGAATTGAAATTGTTAGATTAGTGTCTAATGAAGAGGAAGAAACACTATATCCTCAATCTGGTAATTCAAAAAATAAAGGTGTCTTACAGAAATTGATGCAATTCCCATCTAAAATGGTTTTGTCTAATATGGACGTGGATTTATCTCCATACGGTCCATATACGTCTCTTAAGACAAATGACCCTGCTAATAATTCATATGACTTCGGTCCTGTTGCATATAATATGAGTTTATCATTCAAAGAAACATCTCTACTTACTCGTCAGAGTTATGGATACAATACTAGAGGAGAAAAATCATGAGTAATTATTTTTCATATTTACCAAATGTATATGTAAGGACAACAACGTATCGTCAAAATAACGTTGACCCATACGTCCTGACTAAGAATCTATTTCGTAGAGTTAAGATAAGAGACGATGTAGAGGGTTTTGTCACTGGTTTTACTCAATATACTATAGTAAACAATGAAAGACCTGATAATGTAAGCATGAAGATGTATGGCGACCCAGAATATGACTGGGTTATCATGATGACAAATAATATTACTAATCTATACGATGAGTGGCCTATGACTGAGGATGAGTTATACAAATATTGTGTTTCTACATATGATAGTCCAGAAGGCATCCATCACCATGAAAGTCAAGAAGTAAAAGACCAAAATGGCACTACTATATTAAAAGCGGGATTGACAATACCTCATAATTTTACATATAGACGTCCTGATGGGACAATGGTACCTCCCTCAGAGTTGATTGTGCCAATTACTAACTATGAGTTTGAAGCAAAGAAAAATGACTTCAAACGTAATATTTACGTATTACGCAGACCCTTCTTAACCACATTCTTAGAAGAATTCCAGTCACTTGTTGAATATGAGGATTCTAGAGAAGTTGATGATAATACAGGTTTCAAGAAAACAAAAGACGCTATCAAAGAAAACTTTATACCTGTCAAACCTACATATTCCACAAATATTGGTCAAACACCATCTGTTGATTTTGCAGTGCAACAAGACTTTGGAAATATTACAGTTGATACCTCAGGTGCAACTATTGAGGAAGGACAGCAACTTGCTGACGGTAGCACAACAGTGACTACAAGTACATCAACAAACGCTGCCTCTACATCGTCTGATACAGCGATTACAGAAACAGCGTCTAATACTACAGATTCTTCGTCTTCTTCATCTTCCAGTAGCAGTAGCAGTGGAAGTAGCGGAAGTAGTGGGTCTAGTCAGGGCGGTTATGGCGGTTATTAAGTTTTCTTGGTAAGTAAAATATACAATAAGATAACACCCAAAATGCAATCACAAAAAGCAAGTGCATTAATCTGTAGGAGTTTACTATTAATCCTAGTGTTACGAGAGCTATCCAAGTGTAATCTAGAGTGCCATGAAGACGATACCATAGATTCTCACCTAATTTTTTAATTACCTTCTTTCTTAGTTTATCGAAGAAAGGAGATACATGTCTCATCATAACAAAACCCTCATTTAATACCATGAGGGTGAATCCAATCCAAAAAATCATATTCCGTTCCAGAATGTATCTGTTGGTGTTGCCATATTTCTCGATATAAAATATAAACCTACATTACATGCAAACCAATAAAGATTGGTTACCCATGCTTGTCTCCAACAATACTTTCTATTAGTTTGGACTATATAATTGTTTCTTTCATTCATCGATGCGTCAACAGATAAAGGTCTAAACTTAAGAATCTGCTCTAACACCAATGAGATAACAAAACCGATTGCAAAAATGTAGAATAACAGGTTTAATAACCCTGCCATTGAAAATAGGAATGATAGCATTAATACCTCTCAGGAATTTTACCGTAGTCTGGTTTATGGTCTTTAAACTTATCATGATTACCGTCCCCAGGCATCTTGCCATAAGCAACATATTGTATTGCTTGCATTGACCCTTCTAGACGTTTTAGGTCATTTTCGTTTTTAATATACTCTTCATACCAACCTTTTAATTCATCTTGTCTGGCAGAGAGTTGCATTGTGCGTTTTGTAAAACGCTGAATTAGTTGCTCGTAGTTTTCTACAGGTTTAGTCACGTTGTCTCCAATCATCAGGTTTTTTGCGGTTAAACCAGTCACTGATATCATCAGCACTGTCGAACCCCTGTCGATGGTCAGATGGGTCGGGTTCGCCTAATCCCATCTTATTCAGAAAATCGTCCGTCCCTCCCTTCTTCATGTCGGGATTCGCTGCTTTTTGTCGTGCTTGTCGCAACCATGTAGCAGCAGTGGTGTTAGATTTTGCTAATTTTTGTGCCCATATCATTTCTGTCAAATCTACGTCTTTTCCTTCGACAATAAGTTTGCAGACTTTATCAAGTCGCAAGCGATATTGGGTTGATAGCATTTTAACTCTATTTTAGTTTTGCATTCAATTCACTGATTTTCTCAAATTCTGCTTTTGCAGCATCTGAGCGAGTTTGTAGAATATCATGTATATCGGCAAGAATAACTTCATTCTCGACATACTCGTCAAAGTATTTATCGAGCGATTCTTTAAGATAACGATATCTATGCCACTCTGGTGAATATGGTTTGTAGTGTGTCATGATAATTTTATGAAAAACCCTACAGGGCAATTTTTACCCCGAGTTTTTTTTCGACCTTTCATGGAACTGAAAGTGAAATAATATATGGGTTAATGATGGTCGTGGTAACCACAAGGTACAGTAATAATACGTGAGCGATGCTCAACATATCCTTCTGAAAAATATGTGGGGGATAACCAAGAGCCAGGTACCCATACCCTTTCTTTAATAATTCTTTCTTCCATGCATCGACGAGGACCCTCGTAACGATGTGGTGCGTAATAACGATGAGTATGATGATGATAATGGTTGCCATACTCAACAAATGGCTCCCAGAATTCCTTCCAAGTAAGTGCCTCTGCTGCGGGTGCAACAGTTAAAGATGCGAGTAAAGCAACCAGTATTTTCATTAGTCGTTTTCAGCTAGTGATGCAAAGTAATCAAGGTCAGGACTTGTTGGAGTCTGACTTAACTCTTTTACTTTATCACCAAATCCACTAGGTGTGGAAGGTTGTGTGACAGTTTCTTCTGCGTACACTGCTTCTGTTTCTTCACCGTCAAATGCGCGAACTGTAGCACGAGCAGACTTATTCAACACAGTGTTGAGTCTCTCTTCTAGTTGCTCATATGATTTAAAGTTGGCAGGGTCAGTAAACTCTTTTAGAGAGTGTTGCTGCTTCCAAATTTCTTCTAACTTAGCATCATCAAATCCCCCTAGAGGAGCGACAGGTGCGAAGTCAGACTTATCATAATTCCAATACCCACCGATGGTTTGTATCTTGATACGGAAGTCCGCACCTTTCCACATATCAAATGGGTTGATAGGTTCTTCATCCTCGAATTGAGGTTGCATAGAACTCACAATCTTATCATGAATCTTCTTGCCATACTTGTATAGGAAGACCTTTCCTTCATTATCTGGGTTGAGTTGGTCTTTAACAACATAGATGTTGCTGTAGTAGGAGAGTTTCCTCTTCTGTTTACGAGCAGTCTCTTTGTCTTGGTCTAGACCAGAATTCCAAAGGGTGCGATTCAATTCACCAACAGGGTCTTTTTGTCCCAATGTGGTGAGTGAATTCTCAATATACCAACCGCCTGCACCTTGGAATGCGTGACTCCAAACTTGTGCCCATGGTAGGTCTTCACCATCTGGCTCAGGAAGGAATCGAATTATTGCATATCCGTTTCCAGACTTATCGACCCCAGGTTTCCAGAGTCTTTCATCAGGTCCTGCGCCCTGAGGTTTAGACATCTTCTCAATCTGTTTGGTAAGCTTGTCAAAACTTCCAGACTTTTTCTTAAGCGATGCGAATGACATTTGTATTTCTCCGTTGTGGTTTTTGTTTTGTTGTATTTGCCACCATATAATGATGACATATTATTTAGGACTTGTCAAGTCCCTGTTAACAGGGATATCCCTGTTTCGTCATGTTATATATAATTACCTTCTCTCCGTCATGAGTAAAAAACAATTCGTCGTCCGCATCCCAAAGTAACTCTTCAAAGAGGTCATTAAGTCTCTCAGCATCTTCGTAAAGTTGATTAGGATTCGGCATCTTTTAACTCCTTTCTCCAAGCTCTTAGTTTGTCTTCCATCTGTTGTAGTATTAACATGAGGTTTAATCCTCCCGAATACTGTGCAGATAAAGTATCTATCTTTTCTTTAACGAAACTTGCTTCCTCATCGTTTTCATCTCCTGATATATTATGTGACGCAAGAGCAAGACGTGAGTAAAATACTTTCTGTTTAGCAATTAACTCAAGTGTTTTTTCTATGTGCTCTAGTCTCTCTCTAGGAGAAAAATCAGCAAGTCCTGCTGATATCTTTAGTAGTTGTGTGTATGTCTCCTGTATGTCGGTCAACTCTTGCTGAACTACATCGGATTCAAAGAAACTTTCGTCTTCATTCATAGGTTTAAAACTGCTTTACTTGTACGTTTAATATAATTTAGTCTTGCTGCATCCCATTGTATTTTATCTTTGAGTGGTTTAGATATCAACTTCTTAACTGTAGTGACATCTATCTCTAACTCTTCACATATGGATGTAACTGCTTCAATGTAATTGATGAGACCACTGCTATCTTTAACACGATTCTCAACGAGAGCGGTAAACTTACCCTGAGTCATAAATTTTTCTTCAATTTCCTTCATGAATTTAATCCCTCAGTATAATATCGATAGTCTTTTATCCAATCAATGAGGGTATTGATGTAAGGAACTTTATCATACTTCTCAACTACCTGTGTCTGTCCATCTTCTGCAACAGATATGGTGACAAGTTTATCAACTTCTATACCAGTTAACTCCCAATACATGTAAGCATATGCTGCTTCTTGCACGAAGTATTTCTCTAGGTATTTTTCTTTCTTTAATGTGCCAGTAGTTTTAAAGTCTATGATACTAAGCTCATTATCAAACTCAGCAATGCAATCAACGCGCCCAGCCAGATATAAATTGCGAGAAAAAAGAGGGGTTTCAATAGCATGAATATTAGATATCCGATTAAGAGTCTCACGACTAGCCCCAAAAAGGTATTTGGCAAGACCTTTGCTTTCCTTAATTTTCTCAGATTCATTTCTTAGATAGTATTCTACGATGGAATGATACTTAGTGCCTCGCCATGCAGCTGCACGTCGTATCTTCTCCGCTTCAGTATAACCGATTCGATTCTCCCAGTCAAGTATACCTTGCTTAGATTGGTGTCCGACAACAGTAGTTACACTAGGTACCCAAACGTCATCTAGTTTATAGAAACGTCCATGATTTAGAGTCTTACTTTCTAAGTCCTCTAACTCAAGAGGAGTGCCCACATAATTAAACATTAATTTAATCCCATATTAATTTTACTGATAAGGTATTCCTTAACGAGACCAGACCTAACGATATCATCGATGCCAAACTCAGTGCATGTGAATGAAGGCATTGTCTGTATAATTTTGAGGAAGTCTAAGACTCCATTCTTCTCATTACTCTTTGCTAAATCAGATTGTGCGTAGTCTCCTGAGAAAATAATCTTAGTATCCTGACCCACTCTTGTTATTATACTATCTAACTCATGAAAATTCAAGTTACTAAACTCATCCACTATAACAATACAGTTATCTAATGTAGTACCACGTATGAATGATGTAGACCAGAATGATATAGTCTCTTGGTTTCTTAGATTACTATAGAGTGATTCAAATGCATTGTCATCAGGCATTTCAAACATAAACTTTACCATGTTTTTGTATGGTATCTGATATAAGTTTGACTTATCCTCATGGTCACCTGGGAGGAAACCAATCTCTCTTGTAGGCACAAGAGACCTGACCATATAAACTTTTTCATATGGTGAGGAAGGTTCTAATACCTGTTGGATTGCTAGGTATAAACTGATAAAAGTTTTACCTGTGCCTGCTGCACCATGTAAGACAAGATTTTGTCCTTTATGATAAGCATCAAAGACTAACTCCTGATTAGGTGTTAGTGGCTCAATTACTTTAAGGTGCTCAAGGTTAATAGGTTTACGTCTCTTCATCTGCTTTACAGAGTAATGGTCGTATTTTCCGTTACCGTTACCGTTTTTCTTTTTAGCGGGCATAATTTAGGTATAGCGACTCAAGTTCGCTCGTGGATGGTCTGATTGAATCTTCTGCATTACTTCTTTAAATCCATCAGATTGTTTAGGGTCACCGTAGGCAACACCACCAGTCCCTGCAGACCAGTCTTTGTCCCAATCAGGATTCGCTTTTCTCCACTCATCATACTTTTTCATAGACAGGTTGAGCTCTTGTTTCTCTCCTGTCTTAGTATTTATTACGGGATATGTAGGCATTTCTAAATTCCTCTACTGTGTTTGCCATTTGTCGGTAACCTGTACCAACATAGATTTGTCCTGCTACTACAGATACTGTAGCAATACCCCAGAAAATATAATACCATCTAGATTTAATTTGGTATCTTTTCTTGAGTAGTTTAGTTCCTAATTCAGTCATCGTGGTCGTCCCATGGATCAGTTAACCCTTTGTTTGCAAAGAATCCTTTATACAATCCATACCCTGCTAACAGTATTGTGATTACTGCTATTGATATTGGAAATGTAATGTCTGGGTCTAAGTTAAGGGGTGTTATCATAATATTTTAAGACAGGGTTGTAAGTTATTCCAGTATTCATCGTTGTCATCACAGTTACAATCTCCTTTTTCAGCACACCATCCCATTGCCTTAGCAACGATTGGAAACTGACAGATAAGATGCTCTCTGCATAGATTAGCGATGTCCATGTGTTCTTTCTGCGTGCCATTTGCTGACCGCAATTCGATGTAGTGTATCCAACTACGGACACTACCACTCATGTAAATTCTGGTTGGAGTTGCTAAAGGCAAGACCATTCTAGCACACTCTTTAGCAATTCCTTCGTCTAACATTTCAGCGTAGATATGTTGTGCTTGAAAGAAGTGCTCTTCTATCTTAGCATCAAACTTTGCTTTTACAATAGGGTCAATGTCATCGATACTATTCTGTCTATTTTTAGTATCTTGACGACGCAAATCAGGGACAGGAATATCACCTAGCATTCCTGCATCAGCATAACGTTGAGAAAATTCTTGGAATGTAAAACTTCTGTGTCTTAATACCTGTGCTGCGATAGCACGTGTGGTATTAATCTCAAGTGTCATAAATGCCTGCTCAAATACAGACCAGTGGTTGTGTTTGATGCAGTAACTTAAGAGTCCTTCTACAGATGGGTTGTCTTGATTCTTTGGGTTACTTACACGAGCAACGTAACCCATAGTCTTCTCTGCGTCAGGTGTCACAGAAATTAAACATACTTTAGTCATGCTTAAATAAAATTCTTGCGATTACATAAAGTCCAACTGCACCAAAGTAAGTTATGGTTGCAATTCCTAAGGTTGGTAGCGTCATATTCCACACCAACATTAATACTAATGGTTTAACAGTGAAGTCAGCTATAACTTTAACTGCTTTCTCTCCCATTTCCTGATTGCGTAACCTTTCTTCTTCTTTTTCAGTAAGTTTCTTCTTGTCTTCTTCCTGTTGTTGTGCCTTCTTACGAGGGTCAAAGAATACGTAATCGTTTGCCATTATTTTTTGCCTTTTTTGGCTTTCTTCTCTTTGGGGTCTTGCCATACTTTTGGGTTAATCTTTCCTGCTGTTTGTGTAATCTTCTTCAATCCTTTTCCATACTTATCATAGTAAGCATCGAATATCTCAGATTGTTTGATACACATGACTATATCATACTTGGTATGACCATCAGGTGCAACATACTCTACAAGGTATGCAGTATAAGGTAAGGAGGAATCATTTGCTGCCTCTATAAGACAATCAGTAGCGAGTGTTTTCACTATTTCCTGCCTCTATTACCCCATTTGATTGATGGGAATGCTTCTTCCACAACCGCTTTAGTAATGCGAAACTTCTTATGAAGGTTTTTATTTATTGCTGAGATAACAACTTGTGCCTCGTCAGCATGCAATCCTTCTAGTAGTGCAATAAACATAGACTCAATCTTTAAGGCAGGCAGATTGTCTGCTCCACCTTTAAAGTAATAGTATAGTTTACTGCCTTCCTTTTCGAGAAGAGTATGCTCTGTGCCCTTAGGTGCTTCGTTAGGTGTATAAGGGACATCACCTGGGGGAATTCTAGACACCAAACTCTCATCATAATTCATTATGAATATTGACCTTAGAGTCTGTGTGTTATTATCCTGCAGGATTTTTATCTTCTGCGCTTTTGTTTTAGCATTGTGTGCCTTACGAAGCACTTCAGAAATCATTAATTTCATAGTGAAAATCTAACTAAGATTCTTCATCATCTTCTATTGTAGCATCTTCATCCGTAAAGCGCAAGTATAATAACTCAGATGGGTCTGTGTATCCATCTTCTCCTTGCATCTCAGGGTGAATAGTAACAGCAGCATAGTCTGCTTTCTCTTCCCATGTATCAAAAATCCCCTTAAGATTCCAAGATATGATGGCTCCTAAGAGGAATGCTCCGACGGTTAGGAAGAATGCCATGTAAATGAACTGTAATTCTTGCATGGGCTACTCCGTGATGTACTTTATTTAGTAACTTTTTTCCTCCCAGGTTTTCGCTCGGCATGATATTTCCAAGCGTCCTCTAGGATACTGTAAAGATAAGTCTTTATCTTCCTTGCTTTTGGTTTAGGGATGTGTCCATAAGACTCCCTAAGTTGTGCATCGCCACCTTTAATGTAACCTTCCAACTCTAGCACAGCGTTACTAAGTTCTGCTGCTACAGTTGATTCAATGAAGTCATTGACTTCTCTTCGTGTCCATTTCTGTGCTTTTAAATACGGATACATCTTGAATAAAAATCTCCCATTGACCATTGCCTCATCGAGTGCTCGGTCAACTAGGGTATACAATTCTTCAGTATTCTTTTGCATTATAGGTAGGTGTTTTCTCGGAGGTATTTAACAGTTTCAGTGCAACCACCCATCTTATGTCCAGAGATTATTACTTGGGGAAAGGTTGCTCCGTTACCAAACTCTTTATAAAACTGCTCTCTGGTGAAGTTTGTGTTGAGTTTATACTCAGCATACACCCAACCTTTTGATTTGTAAACCTCTTTAATTTTTGTGCAGTAAGGACAACCGTCCCTCGTATAGATTGCTGTATTCCCAGGTCGTTTCATTTTAAAATAGAAAAAGAAAAGGAGGGTATAATACCCTCCGATGTATTACAACTTTATATAGTTTAGAAAGTGTACTTAACTCCTGCTTTCCCTGACCAGTCTACGTCATCAACGTTAGTTGCTGCAGATAACTCACCATATACTCCTACACTATCAGTAAGTGTCTTACCACCACCGATGTAACCGATAAGTTCAGTGTCACCAAACTCGTCAGCAGTTTCTGTGTGAGTCACTGTAGGACCACCAGATACATACCAATCAATTCCATTAGGTGTTGTGCCTTCGTATCCAAGTTGGAATTCCCATGTGCCCGATGAGTATGCTCCGTCTGGATATGAACCACTTGCTTCTACATTAACGTAAGGACCAGCAAAAGCGGCTCCAGAGAATAGAAGAGGTGTTGCTGCTAGGGCAGCGATTGTTGATTTAATCATTGTTGTTTTTAGTTTGTCTCGCAAGCATTAAAAAACCTGCGGATGTGAGAGTGCCCCGACATGGGTCTCATTTATCTACGCAGGGGCACGATCTTTCGATCCCTTTGTAATAGTATATAGATTAACACAATATTAAAAATGTGTCAACTGTTACTCTTCGATGTCGAAGAACCAATTAATAGCACGAATGTAATCGAAGGTATCCCCTATGTCTTTGTCACAATCGAGATTATATTTCCTATCGCACAAATACTTGCGTAATTCATACACAGATTCAGCACGAAATTGTCTCACATTGTTTTCATCATAGAGGATGTACTTCATTCCATTTCTTTTTTGCTATCTTTACTTATTATATCACGAATTGCTGACATGTCATGGTCAGTTAGTACAGTTTCTGGATTGTCACCCTCCTCCTCACGTGGGTCTTCGACAGGTGTAAGTTGTTTACTTACCCTTCCCAAATCTTCTTCAAGGTCTTTCATGTAGTCAGTAGGTTTAGAATCCATACCTTGCACTATTGAAAGATTACTCCTCCAATACTTCTGCATCTTCTTCATCATCTTTTTCTTACCCTTAGGGTCGTCTTTATATTTCTCGATGATTTTACGGAGTGCTCTTAACTCTCGTGATGATTTTTCGAGTGACCTTTCGGCTGCACTCTTTCCAAATCCTGCCATTAATCTACGTCGTTAATAATTAGTTTGAATCTGACACGATAATTCTTTCGGTCAGTAGTATAATACCATATCGGAGAGTCTACTAGGTGTGACTCCTGATAAACTGCTTCCTTAGAATATCTATCGACATTCTTTGGCTCCTCATAATATGCTAGAAGGTTTGACTCAGGGTGTTGGAAACCAGTCCTATAGTCAGGGAAGTATGGTGTCCTGTTAGTCTTCTCTCCTTCTGTGCTTCTAACAGGAGGCCAGAAGAGGTCAAACTCCATACCACTTTGGTAACCACTACCTCTATCAATAACATCCATAACACGTATGAGACATTGCCAGTAGTATGAGTTAGATGATACACCCCTATCTGCTGACGTTGCCATCATTGAATAGAATGTAAAACTTACTCTTACCTTAGCAGGAGTAGCAGTTATCTGTGAGTCCTCCTCTATACCACCAGTAAGTAGGTAGTCATGGACGAATGTAATAGGACTCTGCCAAGGATTATTATGCCACGATTGTGAGATAATATTCTTATAGTTTATATCAACTCCTTGAAATTGTCCACCCACCTTTTCTAATCCTGCATTCACCATGTGCCATGGCCATGCTCCTCGTGCTGCTGTAAAAGGTTTCTTCTCTCCTAATAAATCTTGTGTTGCTGATGCTATCTGGTCGTAAGCATATGATGGGTGGAATTTTAATGTAGTAACTAGATGCTCTTCAAGTAAATGATTATAGTTACCACACATATCTGTGATGACATCCTCTATGTCCTGACTCTTATATCCTAGAGCACCTTCGGGTAGCATACCAGTATCAATATATCCATCAAAGTTATTTGGCATCCATATCATGTCAACGTTAGTGCCTCTAGCATCAGAGTTATTCACATTACCTGGGTGGTTTGCTACAGTCTGTGCTGTTACAGATGGCATTGATACTGCTGCATTGTTAGACCATACCTGTGTAGCAGTGTAACCATTAGGTGAGTCTGCTGCAGTAATATGATAAGAGTCAGTCTTATATGACCCTGCCATCCATGAGTTTAGACCTTGATTGCTTGGAGCATACTGTGCTGCTAAACCTTTAACTCTACCCTCAGTTGCTGTCCCTGTCCTGTTGAGCATTGGAGCACCAGTTGTCTTCCCTGCCTCATCATCTTGGTTGATAGTTACTAGGTTAATTGTGAACTGGCCATCATAACTACTCTCTGTCGAATTAAATAGTGAAATAGCGGGAGCGATAGACGAATTAGGTCCTCCAGATATCAACTCTGGCACTTCAAAAGTCAAGGTGTCACCATTGGTTACAGTGAATTCAGGTACTACAACGTCACCTATGGGTGGCCAATACTGTGCCTCCCATATCTCCTCGTAAATTGTTACAGAATTCTTCTTAACTCTTATCTTAAATCTTGTGCACTCTCCTTGCAATCCACCTGTGATACCACCCGCAGATACAAATGCCAGTGTAGATGGGTTGAGTATCTCAATGGTTTGTGACTGATGTAATACGTTAGTGTATGACCCTAGACATGTGCCACACTCATAGTCATTACCATTACCATCTACAGTAACAACCATAGACCCACAATCATTTCTCTGCACAACTACATCTTGGAAACCTTTTGTTGCTGCTCTAGTATCACATGGTCTAGCATCATTAACGGTCTTCATAATTTTAGTAGGTGCTGCATTCTCATAAACATATCCCATAACACCATCAAAACTAGGCTCTCCCGCCCACCACTCTACCTTATGGTAAAACTTAAGGTCATTATAATCATCGTCACCATTGACTTGGTCTTCCCAGAATTGATGCCCACTACCTGACCACTTAGTAAAGTCTTTGTCACCTGTATTCCATCTATTATCTGAGAAGAATATGTAATTACTCTGTGATGATGCTATACCTGTGCCACGATACCCATCATTCAATGCTTCAAAGTCTATCTGTTGTCCTCTACTTAAAGACTGGTTGCCTGCACCATTAGGTATCATAAAGAAACCCATAGTGCCACCCGCATACTGCTCTAGGTATTGGATGCTGATAGTAATAGACTCTTCATTCTTATCTGACTTCGACTCTGGTATGACAACGTATCCTCTGACAGGTTGATTATCATTTGCCATATAAAACCCAAGACTATTATTATATCCTGCAGACCCATGCTCACAATCAATAATAATTCTTAAATTCTGTCTAGGATTCTTTGGTATTCTATATGAGTTTCTCTTTTCATATCTCTGAGGAGGTTGCTCTGGTAACTCTGCATCAATAGATGCCATGTGGTCAAACTCAGTGGTCTTAAACTGACGCACGAGTGCTTGGACTCTATCATTCTTTCTTCGTTTATATCCTATCGACATGTCCTGTCTAAGGAAAGCATGTCCTATCACCATCTGAAATACATAACCGTTGTCGTTAAGGTATTGTCTCTCTCCATTTCCAGGTCCGTCAGGTGCACCTGGGTTTGTTGTTAGAAAACTATCTGTGTTACTAGAAGAATAGAAACTATAAATTGGGACGGTCTTACCTTGTATCGGCTCTTTTAATACATGAAAGACAGGTGCACTTTGAGTGAGTGAGTATCCACTAGGAGAGGCAGACTCATTTGTATAGAGGTGGTCTCCTTCCTTCTGTCCTATGACCTCAAAGTCTAAGAATGCTGTGTTGTTTCCTACGTTAAAACTATATGTCCATGTCGTGCCAATAGGTGCTGTCCCTGTCCAACTACTAATCCACCACTCACTATCCCAGTCGTTACCATCGTCAATAGGAGTGACGCTTACGTTTACTGTGATACCACTGTTGCTAGTTGTAAATGATTGAGTTGTGCTGTTAGAAAATATCTGTGCTCCACCTTCATTAAATACTTTTCTGTTTGTCCACTGACCATACTGGTCTGTAGTCTGGACTGTCCCTGCCCACATGCCATTCTGATTTCTATGATTCATTCTGACATTGATTGCACCTGTATTAAGTCTATGCTCATAGACAGGTAATCTATCAGGAAAACAATTCTTAATACACACCTGACCTTTATTAGATGACCAACCAGTCATACTATAACCCTCACAGTCCTGTTTAGGGGGCGTCCACTGTCCTCCCATGTAAGGACGCATCATACATTCTGTTGCTTCTCTTACACATCTTTCCCACTTCAAATCAACAGGCATATCTGCATCGCTACAATAATATAATACTCCTGTCTTAACGTGTTGATATACTCCCTTCTCTATCTGATTAAGTAAACCTCTAGCATCTAACTGTGCTACTTCTAAACAATCATTCTTTGGTTTACCTATTGTTACCCATGTTTTTCCTGTTGGAGGACTTGGTGGTAAAACTGTTATGTCACCTGTAAAATCAAATGGATTACCAATAATAGGATTAATGAAGTCAATTATCTCTCTCATGTCTAGGTTAATTGCACCACTCTCAACTACCTCAGGTTGAAATTCTTTGAGTGGTGTTAACTCTAGGTCAGGATAACATCTATTGACCAGTTGTTGAATGACTTGGTTAGGTGATGGCTCTGGTGTAACTGGTGGAGGAGGTATCCTCTGAGCAACACTTGCTTGGTCAAGGACGTTAGGTTGATTAGGTATAGCGGTGTCAGAATAACAACGACCAACTAACTCTCGTATAACAGTAGCACCACTTGGGGGCACAACACTCTGACCCCCAGGTGTCTGTCCAGATAGAGGTGTGGATGCTGCTGACCTTACATTTTCTTGGTCTAGATTAGACCTTTGATTGACAATGAGACCACCATAACATCTAGCGACTATATCTCTTATACGTTGCGAGGACATTAATTATCCAAATCCTTTCGACTTATTTATGTCTACTACCTCAACCACTGCGTTTCTTTTATTACCCCATGATGCTATATTAGTAAACCAAAAGTGTTGCATCGTTTCGTAGTCAGGAAATAATATTGACTTACCATCATCAAACTTAATCTTGTATTGATGTCTCTCGTATGGTTTATCTGACGTTTGCTTAAAAGTTTTCATAAAAAAAGAGGGTCGTAAGACCCTCAGTATATCATAGTCGTTTGATTATATCAACCGATTGATGGAGCAGTTAAAGCAACCTCTGTAGACTCTGCAGATGCTAAGTCTAATGGGAAGTTGTGTGCATTTCTTTCATGCATAACTTCCATACCCAAGTTTGCTCTGTTTAGAACATCACCCCATGTTGGGACGATTTTTCCGTTAGCATC
>Ga0208390_1000112_pt1 | contig 24841 bp, 36 predicted proteins | sample Knorr_S7_td_Surf_FD_185594 | JGI IMG/M metagenome (GOLD analysis project Ga0208390, IMG submission 185594) | Marine microbial communities from Southern Atlantic Ocean transect - Knorr_S7_td_SurfaceA_ad_6m_LV_A (SPAdes) (version 2) | ecosystem: Environmental > Aquatic > Marine > Oceanic | place...
TTGGTTGGTTTCCTGAAAAAATTTCAAATGATTTAGATGTTGTAATTCTAGGTATGCATGCCAAGAAAAATAACCCTGAGCTACTCAGAGCTAAAGAGCTAAATCTTAATATTGTTTCTTATCCAGAATTTATTTATAATTTTTCAAAAAATAAAACTAGAATTGTAATCGGAGGTAGTCATGGGAAAACCACAATTACATCAATGATCCTTCATGTTTTAAATGATAATAATTTTTTAATTGATTATGTTTTAGGTGCTCAGATAGAGGGGTTTGATAATACAGTTTCACTTTCCACACAAAATGAGTTTATTCTAATTGAAGGGGATGAATATTTGTCTTCCCCAGTTGATCTCACCCCTAAGTTTCATAAATATAAAGCTAATATTGCCCTTATATCTGGCATCTCTTGGGATCATATAAATGTATTTGATAATCCTGAATTTTATGCTAAACAGTTTGATTTGTTTATCGATTCTATTGTTGATGGGGGTGTTCTTATTTTTAACGAGTTGGATTCATTATTATCTGATATTGTCAAAGATAACAATAGCTACATAAGAAAAATTGAATATAACCTTCCTGAGTATTCAGTTTCTAATAATAATGTTTTTATTAACACCAGTGAAGGAAATATTCCTTTGCAAGTCTTTGGTGAACATAACCTGTCTAATATTGAAGCAGCAAAAAAAATATGTTCATTACTAGGTGTTTTAGATGATGATTTTTACAATTCAATCTCAACTTTTAAAGGTGCAAGTAAGAGGTTAGAAATTATTTATAGAGGTTTAAATAATCTTTTAATTCGAGATTTTGCTCATTCGCCAAGTAAATTAAAAGCTAGTGTAAATGCGGTCAGGGGAACTTTTTCAAATAAGTTTTTAATTGCTGTATTTGAACTTCATACATTTAGTAGTTTAGATCCAAAATTTATTCATCAGTACTCAGGGTGTTTGGATAATTGTGATTTACCAATTATTTTTCTTGATTACAACAATAAAAAAATTCAAAACTCAAAATCTATTAATGAGGAAGTGATTTCATCTGCTTTTAACATTAAAAATTTAATTATAATTAAAAGTAATATTGATCTCTTTAATTATTTAACATCTTTGAAGTATGATAATGCCTGTTTATTACTAATGAGTTCTGGTAATTTTGGTTTATTAGATCTTGATGAGATAAAAAAATATATGAATAATGAACGTTAAAAATATTTTTTTTGATTTAGATCACACATTATGGGACTTTGAGAGAAATTCAGCATGTACATTTAAACTTTTATTCGAAGAAAATAAACTTAATATTGACATGGATGAGTTTTTAGATATATATATTCCTATTAATCTTAAATATTGGAAATTATATAGAAATGAGTCTATAACAAAAGAATATTTAAGATATAATAGGTTAAATGAAGCATTCAATAAATTGAAATTGAATATACCCTCTAAATTAATTAATAAACTCTCTGATGATTATATTGAAACATTACCAAAATTTAATTATTTGATTGAAGGTGCACTTGAATTGTTAGAATATTTAAAGCCAAAATACAAGTTATTTATTCTAACAAATGGATTTAAAAATGTTCAAGCTAATAAACTAAATAACTCTAAAATCAATTCTTATTTCAGCCAAGTTTTTGACTCTGAATCAGTAGGTGTTAAAAAACCCAATCCAATTATTTTTCAATATGCATTGAAAAATTCAAATTCCAAACCTAAAGAGTCTTTGATGATAGGTGATAGTTTTGAGGCAGATATAATGGGAGCACTTTCAGTTGGTATGCAAGCAATTCATTATGCTAACTTTGGAGAAAAAAAGCATGATATGTGTTTAATTATTAATAACTTAAATACTTTAAAAGATATTCTTTAATTTAATTGTCTTCTGAATTCCGACAAGAAAATCCCAGTAGCTACTGAAACGTTTAGAGAGGAAATTTTTCCATACATTACTATATTCACAACTTGATCACAAAGTTTTAGCACTGATTTGTTAACTCCCTGACCTTCCGATCCGATAATTATAGCTGTTCTTGAATTAAATTTATGCTCATATAATGATGATAATCCTTTATCACTAGTTCCTACTAGGTTTATTTCATTTTCTTTGAGTAGAAAAATAGCATCCTTAATGTGATTTACTTTACAAATTGGAACATTAAATATAGCACCTGAGGACGACTTTATTGTTTCACCATTTATTGGAGAGCTACCGGTTTTAGGTATAATTATCAAATCAACATCGAAGCACTCGGCACTTCTTATGATTGCTCCAAAATTCTTTGTATCGGTTATTCCATCTAAAACTAAAATTAATAATGATTTAGTATTTTTTAATTTACCTTCTAAACCATTAATGTCTAAAGTTGATATTGGAGAAATCGTAGCCACGATTCCTTGATGATTATTTTTAGTTAACTTATTTAGTTTTTCAATTGGTACAAAGGAGACTTGAATATTTTTTTTATGAATTTTTGATTTTATATTGTCTAAGTACGAATTATTTTTTTGAAGAAAAACTTTATCAATTTCTATATCGTTTTCTATTGCTTCGTAAACAGCTCTTTTTCCATAAATTAGGAACTCCTTTTCTGAATTCATCAATTTTCATTAAAATATTTAACCAGCTCAATTAGTTTACCTTCCTTCCTTAAGTCAAGTTTATATTTTTTCCTGAAAGCTTTTAATTTTTCTTCATCAAAAATTTTTAGTTCCAGCAGTTTTTTATACTTGGTTGGAACTTCCAAGTACTTACCATTTATCTCAAAAAAATAAAATCCATCATCTTTCCATTCTGGATTGTCAGTTTTTCCATATCCGGATGTAGGCGCACTAATTCCAGCTTCAATTGGTTTTTGAAGCTTTTTTCTCGGGAAATAGTATAAACTTATATTGTCTAATTCAATACATTCTCTAAGAATACCAATTTCTCCAAATTCAGTTGTATTGATAGCGTGAAGTTTGTATTGGTCACCATTGATCTGAATTTTAACTTTATCATTTACCTCAATTGGAGTTATTTTTCCATCTTTTCCCCTAATTTGAAAATTTTGAGCGACAAGATCAATTCTAATTTCGCCACTGTAGCTATTACCATTTTCAAATATGATTTGTCCTTTATCAAAGTCAGGGTTAAGATATGGAGTGCCATCAATATCTAAATCATAACTATTCATTTTATCAATTAAAAACACATTACCACCTCTAAATAAATTTTGTTCTGTGAGTTCGGAAAGATTTTGTGAATTAATTGAATTTATTAATAGAATAAAAAATATAATTTTTTTCATTTATTGAGTTTTTGAATGTACTAATTTAAAAAAAAAGCGCCCCATTGGGACGCTTTTTTAAAATTTAAGTGATAACTAATTACTTAGTATCCCACCATAATTTTGTATCCTGGTTATCAGGTCCTTGAGCAGCAACAGCAGCATCATAGCTAGCTTTGTTTTGCGTAGGAACTAAACCTCCGTACCCATTTCTTACAGGTACTCCAGTACCAGTAATTGCAGCAGCTGGAGGTGAAAGGACTGGGAAGTCAAGTCTTCTCCATTCAGTCCAAGCCTCATAACCTTGTAAGAACATATCTGTCCATTTTGCCATTGCAATTGTTTCCATTGGATTTGATCCAAGAGTTGCAGACGCTGCAAATGAAGCAGCAGATGCAGATGGAACACCCCATCTTTCACAAGATGATTGGATACCTAACTTTAACCAAGTTAAAGTATCACCAACAGTTGTCCATCCTCTTTGATTAGCTTCAGCCATCGCAAAACATACTTCAGCGTATGTAGCAATCCATCCACCTTGTTGAGTACCATCATAGATGATTCTACCATCAATTCCAGATAAAAGAGTTTCTAGGATACCTGGATTTTCAAGTCCATATTCAAGACCAACATACTCAGTTCCGTTAGAAATTGCAGTACCATCAGCCATATATGGAAGTCTTGGATCACCAGTTGCTTTTAAGTGATCTATAAATAGTTCACTTACAACAAAATCATATCTTGTTTGAAATCTGTCTTGCCATGGATTATCAAAAGCATCACTGGTGAGGTAAGGGTAGTGTAAATCACCACCTTGACCAATTACTCCACTGTTATAAGCAGAATTGAACACACTAGCAGCTGTAGAAGAGTCTACATCAGCCATTCTTAATGCAATTCTCATTTTGATAGTGTTAGCCATTACCTTCCATCCGTTCATATTTCCTCCGAAAAGGATATCTCCATTTAAGCCACCATTATCCATCATTCCGATAGCAGCATCAAGATTTGATAACAAAGAAGTGTAAATTGCTTCAACAGAATCAAATTTTGGAGCTGTATTTTCAGAACCCATTAAAGCTTCTGAGTAAGGAGCATAACCCCATCTATCAGTAATGTTTAGATAATAATATGCCATCATGATGTGAGCAGCAGCTTTTTGATTACCATTACTACCACCACCTGTAACTTCACCAGGAAACTTCTCATTTAAATCAAGAATTTCCTTTAAGTCTTTTAGTGGTCCAGTGTAATAACCATTCCATGACCATTCTTCAGTATCATATCTTGAATAAGAAGTATATGTTACATCAGAAACAGTTTGAACATAATAATTCGGAGTCACAGGACTAACTATGTTAGGCATCCATGTCATAGCATTAGTTAGTAGTGCGTCCGTTTTTTTAGATGTTGGAGAGTTAGGGTTAACATTTTCGTCACCAAAGTCTACAGTTTCACAGGAAACTAAGAATAATGAGAAAACAACCGTTAAAACTCCAATTTTATTAATTAAATTTTTCATTTGATAAAAATTATATATTAAAATGTTAGACTTACGTTAAGACCTATTGTTCTTGATGGAGGTAACTGACCACCTTCAACGTTTCTATATCCAGTAGCGATTGATCCAGATCCTTCGATCTCACTAGGATCAAGTCCACCATGTGGAATGTTAGAATACAATAACAATAAGTTATTACCCACCAACGCAACATTTACGTTGTCGAATGGTGTTCCGTCTAGCAAGTCTTTAGAAAAGTTGTATCCTAATCTTGCTGTTCTTAGCTTAACATAAGAAGCATCATATAACCAGTTTTCGTGATTTCCGAAGAAATGCTGGTAAAAATAGAAACTAGCACTCATGTAAGTATCAACAGGCTCTCCACTTGCAGTAACACCTACTACATTTACTCCACCACCAGCTGAAACAGGGTCTCTTAAAGGATTACCTTTAGCATTAAGACCTATAGTATCCTCGTGAATACCGGAGTAGTATGTAAACATGTTAGTTGTAGAGTAGAAAGTACCACCTTTTTGGAAATCAAATCCAAGACCTAAATCCCAATTTTTGTAGTTCAATGTAGAAGTTAATCCACCAGTGAAGTCAGGTAATAAATTACCTAGAATTTGTTGACTTTCATAAGTAGCTCTACCAGTAGAAGTTAAGATTTGAGTACCATTAGCATCTCTAGCCTTTTTTCTACCTACCCACATTCCCCATTCTTCACCAACTCTTTCTTGTAATTGTAAGCTATACCAAGAAGCCCAGCTGTCAAGAACTCTAACATCGATACCATCCGCCAACTTATCAGTGTACTTGTTTAAAGTAGCAAAGTTAACAGATAAATCCCAGTTAAAATCAGCAGTTGAAACAGGGTTAAGGTTTAAAGTTACCTCAAAACCTTCAGCTGAAGATTCACCAGAGTTAATAGCTAAACCAGTATAACCAGTTGAACCAGTTACAGGGATAGAGATTGGTTGATCTTTATCTTTTCTATCAAAGTATGTTACGTCAATACCGATTTTGTTATCAAGGAAACTAAATTCAGCACCAACTTCAAACTCACTTCTAGTACCACCTAATAGGTTTGGATTTGCTTGAGTGTTTGGAACAGCAAATCTTGGGAAAGTTCCATACGCAGTTCCTACACTGTAAACCTGAGTTGTAGCGTACGTACCTGGGAATACAGGAGCTTCAGAATAACCAGCTCTTAATTTAGCAAAAGTTATATCCGCACTATTAATTAATTCACTAAGAATTAAACTACCTGAAAGACCCCAAGTTTCGATTCTGTTATCATCAGGATTCGCAGTGGATCCCCAGTCAAATCTGTAAGATCCATCTAAGTATGCAATACTGTTGTATCCAACAGAAACACTCGCATATGTAGATAAAACTTTAGATTTAGATAAACTAGAAGAATAATTTGGTCTATCAACCGATGTTGCAATACTGTAAAAATCAGGTATTGATAACCCACCTACAGTCGATGCAGAAATTGATTGATTTCTGTTTTGAGTAGCTTGGTAACCCAAAATAGCTGAAATGTCGAAGTCTTCGAATCTTTCATCATATTGTAAAGTTGCAGCCAACTCATTTTGAACATATCTGGAAGTACTTTCATTGAAAGAAGCTTGATCAATACCACCCCATCCAGTTCTTCCATTGTATTCATATGAATTAAATCTTCTTCTGGCTTCAACTGTAGCAGAAATATTATCATTTATTTCATAGTTAAGTCCAAAGTTTCCAAATAATGTATTTTTTCTTTGGTTGTTTTGATCAACATAAAAGTCAAATTGAGGAGCATCCCAATACTTAGGTGTAGCATTTCTTGCAGAAATTCTATTCCAAGTGTAGTATTTACCCTCAAAAGCATAATTATTTGCTAATCTGTCCATATCCAATTGACGTTGCCACCATTGGCTAAAGTTTGCACCTAAACCACCATAACCGTTTACAGGGAAGTTTAATGTTTTTCTGTACTGATAATTTAATGATGTAAATGCAGTTAACTTATCTGCAATTTTAACATCACCAGTAACATTAACATCAATCTGGTTCCTATCCGTGTTAGGGAACGGTAACTGCTCGTCAATTAATCTCATAGAACCTCTAACAGTTGCTGTATCTGAACCACTATTGAATGCAAGAGTAGTACTGTTTTCAACACCATTGTTAAAGAAGTCTTTTACGTTATCTGGATTTGGATTCCATGCTCTTAAGCTACCGAATTCTGGATGGTTAGGTATCCAACTATCCCAGTGTCTTACCATAGTTCCATCCATTGGAGGTCCCCATGATTCATCAGCACCATAATAAGGAATTTTGTGTCCGTTAAACGCAGCCCAAGATGCAGGATCTGTAGCCGGGTTATAAGTGAAAGTATCCCAATCTTGATAATATCCACCACCATACTCGTTCTGATACTTAGGAAGTAACGAAACAGAGCTAATTGATGTTGAATGATTAACAGTAAAGTTGTTTTCACCAGCCTTGGCTTTCTTTGAAGTTATGACGATTACACCACTTTTTGCATCAGCACCATATAGTGCAGTTGCAGCAGCACCTTTAAGTACTGAAATATTAGCGATGTTATCTACGTTAATATCTGACATAGCGTAAACTTTTACACCATCTACAACATATAATACGTCTGATTCACCTCTTAATCTTAAGAAACCATTGTCAAAAGTTGAACTTGATCCGCCAATCATTTGAACACCGGCAACCTTACCTGTCAATGCGACATTAAGGTCAACTTGTTTACTTTCAGCAATCACATCACCAGAGACAGACTGTTGGGCGAAACCAAGAGACTTTTTATCCCTAGAAATACCAAGAGCGGTTACTACAACCTCCTCTAAAGCACTTGATGGTGATAAGCTAAAATTTAAAGTTGATGATGCTCCAACAGTAGCAGATGCAGATGCGTACCCAACAAAGCTAACAACAAGAACATCGCCTTCAGAAGCCGAGATAGAATAATTTCCATCAAAGTCAGTTGTCACACCCGTAGAAGTACCTTCAACGACAATCGTTGCCCCCGGAAGAGGAACAGAATTATCATCAGTAACTGTACCAGAAACTGTTTTTTGAGCAAAGCTTAATTGAAATGCCATTAAAAATGACATAAACATTGCTTTAAAAAATAGTTTTTTCATAATATTTATTTATTTGAACCCACAAATATGTTAATAAATTGTTAATAAGCAAAGAAAAAAAGAAAAAAACTGAATTTTTTTCAGAGGTATAAAAATAAAATACTTTTATTGAGATTAATGTAATTATTACTCATCCCAATTGAGAATTCCTCAAAAAATAATAATTAACTCTACATTATATATATACAGTCCATGCATGCTTGAAAAAAAATAGCCTTCAATCTTTTTAAATATTTTTTTTCTATTGATTTGATTAGTTCTAAAATTATTATACATTTGCAGCCCTTTTAAGAAGGAAAATTATATTAATATGCCAACTATATCACAATTAGTTCGTAAAGGAAGAAAAAAAGTTGTAAAGAAAAGCAAATCAGCTTCTCTTGTCGGATGTCCTCAAAAAAGAGGTGTTTGTACGAGAGTTTATACTACAACTCCAAAAAAACCTAATTCTGCTATGAGAAAAGTAGCCAGAGTACGTTTAACTAATGGTATAGAAGTAAATGCTTACATCCCTGGTGAGGGACATAATCTTCAGGAACATTCAATTGTTCTTGTAAGAGGAGGAAGAGTGAAAGATCTACCTGGTGTCCGTTACCATATTGTCAGAGGTGCTCTTGATACTGCAGGTGTTGAAGGAAGGTTACAGAGAAGATCGAAGTATGGTGCCAAAAAGGCAAAGGCAAAAAAATGATGTTCAAAATTTTATGAACCGCTCAATTAAAAATAATGAGAAAAAGAAAAGCTAAGAAACGTCCTTTACTCCCCGACCCAAAATTTAACGATCAATTAGTTACCAGATTTGTCAATATGCTGATGTGGGATGGCAAAAAATCAATTGCATTCAAAATATTTTACGATGCACTTGATATAATTGAGTCAAAAAAACAAGATACTGAAAAATCTTCCCTTGAAATTTGGAAAGATGGTTTATCCAACGTGATGCCACATGTCGAAGTAAGAAGTAGAAGAGTTGGTGGTGCTACTTTTCAAATTCCAATGCAAATAAGACCAGATAGAAAAATATCTCTTGCTATGAAATGGCTAATAAGTTTTTCAAGAAAAAGAAATGAGAAGTCAATGTCACAAAAATTAGCTGCAGAAATATTAGCTGCTGAGAAAGAAGAGGGAGCTGCGGTAAAGAAAAAAACAGATACTCATAAAATGGCTGAGGCCAATAAAGCATTTTCACACTTTAGATTCTAAATATGGCCAGAGATTTAAAATACACAAGAAATATTGGAATTGCTGCTCACATTGATGCAGGTAAAACCACTACTACAGAAAGAATTTTGTATTACACTGGTGTAAGTCATAAAATAGGTGAAGTTCATGATGGTGCTGCTACAATGGATTGGATGGAACAAGAGCAGGAAAGGGGAATTACTATTACATCAGCTGCTACAACTTGTACATGGAATTTTCCAACTGACCAAGGTAAGAAAATTGATTCTTCCAAACCGTATCACTTCAATATAATCGATACCCCTGGTCACGTAGATTTTACTGTTGAGGTTAACAGATCATTGAGAGTTCTTGATGGTCTTGTTTTTTTATTTAGCGCTGTTGATGGTGTTGAACCGCAATCAGAAACAAATTGGAGGTTGGCTGACAATTATAAAGTTCCAAGGATGGGATTTGTGAATAAGATGGACAGGCAGGGCTCAGATTTCTTGAAAGTATGTAATCAAATCAAAGACATGCTAAAATCTAATGCTGTACCAATTGTTTTACCAATAGGAAATGAAGAAGACTTCAAAGGTGTTGTTGATTTAGTAAAAAATCAAGGGATTATTTGGCATGAAGAAAACAAAGGTTCAACTTTCGATGTAGTTGACATTCCTGATGATATGAAAGATGAAGTTGAGAAATACAGGGCTAATTTAATTGAAGCTGTAGCTGAATATGATGATAATTTATTGGAGAAGTTTTTTGACAATCCTGATTCGATAACAGAGGATGAAATTCATGAAGCTTTGAGAAAAGCTGCCCAAGACATGAGTATAATACCAATGGTTTGCGGATCTGCTTTCAAAAACAAAGGTGTTCAATTTCTTTTGGATTGTGTTTGCAGATATTTACCATCTCCCGAAGATAAAGAGGCCATTGTTGGTACTGATCCTGATGATGAAAGTGAAATTTCTAGAAAGCCATCAGTTACTGAACCATTTTCTGCTTTAGCATTTAAGATTGCGACTGATCCATATGTTGGAAGATTAGCTTTCTTTAGAGTTTATTCTGGAAGACTTGATGCCGGTTCATATGTTTTTAACAATAGATCAGAAAACAAGGAAAGAATTTCAAGAATTTATCAAATGCATGCCGATAAGCAGAATGCCATTGACTCTATTGAAGCGGGTGACATTGGAGCTGCGGTTGGATTTAAGGATATTAAGACTGGTGATACATTGAGTTCTGAAAAACACCCAATAATTCTTGAAAGTATGATTTTCCCAGATCCAGTTATAGGTATTGCTGTTGAACCAAAAACTAAGGCAGATGTAGATAAGTTAGGTTTAGCTCTAGGAAAATTAGCAGAAGAGGACCCTACATTCCAAGTAAGAACAGATGAAGCCTCAGGTCAAACTATTATATCTGGTATGGGAGAGCTTCATCTGGATATTATTGTAGATAGATTAAAAAGAGAATTTAAGGTTGAGGTTAATCAAGGTCAGCCTCAAGTTGAGTACAAAGAAGCAATAACCGCCTCTGCAGATCACAGAGAAGTATACAAAAAACAAACTGGTGGTAGAGGTAAGTTTGCTGATATAGTATTTAAGATGGAACCTGGTGAAGAGGATAAAGTTGGCCTCGAGTTTGTAAACAATATTAAAGGTGGAAATATTCCCAAAGAATATATACCATCCGTCGAAAAAGGATTTAAAGATGCCATGAAAAATGGTCCTTTAGCTGGATTTGAAATTGATTCTTTAAAGGTTTCACTGAATGACGGTTCTTTCCACCCTGTTGATTCTGATTCATTGTCATTTGAACTAGCTGCAAAGCTTGGATTTAAAGAGGCTGCAAGATTAGCAAAATCTGTAATCATGGAGCCTATGATGAAACTTGAGGTTCTTACGCCTGAAGAAAATATGGGTGATATAGTAGGTGATTTAAATAGAAGGAGAGGTCAAGTTAATAATATGGATGATAGGGCTGGATCAAAAGTTGTGAAAGCTGTTGTTCCATTGTCAGAAATGTTTGGTTATGTTACTTCACTAAGGACATTGAGTTCTGGAAGAGCAACATCAACCATGGAGTTTTCTCATTACTCAGAAACGCCAAAGAATATTTCCGATGAAGTCGTAGCATCAATTAAAGGAGTTAATCAAGAATAATTATGAGTCAGAAAATTAGAATAAAACTAAAATCCTATGACTTTAATCTAGTTGATAAATCAGCTGAAAAGATTGTTAAGACTGTTAAATCTACTGGTGCAATTGTGACAGGCCCTATTCCTTTGCCAACTAAGAAGAAAATCTTTACTGTTTTAAAATCTCCTCACGTAAACAAAAAATCTCGTGAGCAGTTTCAATTGTCATCTTACAAAAGATTATTAGATATATATAGTTCATCATCAAAAACAATCGATGCTCTGATGAAACTAGAATTACCAAGTGGTGTTGAAGTTGAAATTAAAGTATAAATTATGTCTGGATTAATTGGAAAGAAAATTGGTATGACTAGCCTTTACGATGAAGGCGGAAAAAATTTAGCTTGTACAGTTATTGAAGCTGGTCCTTGTGTTGTAACTCAGCTTAAAAATGATGAGAAGGATGGTTACAGCTCCGTGCAACTTGGATTTTTTGATAAAAAAGAGACCCGTTTAAATAATGCTGAAAAAGGTCATGCTAAAAAAGCAAACACAGAACCTAAATCTAAAGTTGTTGAATTCAAAGGTTTTGAAGAACAATTAAAAGTTGGAGATACTGTTAATGTAAATCATTTTGTTGAGGGAGAGTTTGTTGATGTGTCTGGAATATCTAAAGGTAAAGGCTTCCAGGGTGTTGTTAAGAGACATGGATTTGCTGGTGTTGGACAATCAACTCATGGACAACACAATAGATTGAGAGCACCAGGATCGATTGGTGCTGCTTCTTACCCAGCAAGAGTTTTTAAGGGAATGAGAATGGCGGGACAAACAGGTAACAGCAAAGTTACAGTTCAAAATTTGAAAGTTTTAAAAGTTGTTCCTGAAAAAAATCTCTTAGTTCTAAAAGGTGCAGTACCTGGTCATAAAAATTCGTATGTAATTATAAGAAAATAATGAAAGTACCTGTTTTAAATATAAAAGGAAAAACCACTGGTAGAGAAGTTGAGCTTTCTAAAAAGGTCTTTGGCATTGATCCTAATGATCATGCTGTATATCTTGATGTTAAGCAATTTTTAGCTAATCAACGTCAAGGTAATGCAAAAACAAAGGAGAGGTCTGAAATCAAAGGAAGTACGAGAAAGATAAAAAAACAAAAAGGAACGGGAACAGCTAGGGCAGGTAGTATTAAAAATCCGCTTTTCAGAGGAGGTGGTACTATTTTTGGCCCAAGGACAAGAGATTATGGAATCAAATTAAATAAGAATGTTAAAAGATTGGCTAGAAAATCAGCACTTTCAATGAAATTAAAAGCTAAATCAATTTCTGTTGTTGAAAGTATTGACTTTAAAAAACCAAAAACTAAATCTTTTGTTGATTTTATTTCTGCAATAGGACTTGATGCAAAAAAGACATTAATAGTAATTGATGGACTTAATAAAAATGTATATTTGTCCGCCAGAAATTTAAAAAAATCAGAGGTAGTTTCTGATTCTGAAATTTCAACCTATAAAATAATGAATGCGCAGCATTTAGTTATTGAAGAGAAAGCGATAGAAAAAATTGAATCTAATTTACAATAGTAAAATGGAAATAATATTAAAACCAATAATTACAGAAAAAGCTACTAATGATAGTGAATTGAGGAATCGATACACATTTGAAGTTAATAAAGCTGTAAATAAGATTCAAATTAAAAAAGCAGTACAAGAAAAATATAATGTGACTGTTGAGAAAGTAAGGACTCAGATTTATGGTCCTGAAAGAAGTACTAAATACACCAAGAAGGGTATTCAGAAAACTAAGTCAAATATTGTTAAAAAAGCTATAGTTCAATTAAGTGATGGAGATTCAATAGATTTCTATAACAGCTTGTAAAATTATTTAATATGCCAATAAAATCTTTAAAACCAATAACACCCGCACAAAGAGGAAGAACAGTAAATGGATTCGATGCTATTACTACTGACAAGCCTGAAAAATCTTTGTTGGTTCCATTCAAGAAAACTGGTGGAAGAAATAGTCAGGGGAAAATGACTATGAAGTACAGAGGCGGTGGTCACAAAAAGAAGTATAGGTTGATAGATTTTAAGAGAGATAGGAAAGATGAACATGCTGAAGTATTAAGCATCGAATATGATCCTAACAGAACAGCATTTATTGCTCTTACAAAATTCGAAGACGGTGAAAAAAAATATATTGTTGCACCTAAGGGGTTAAAAGTTGGCCAGAAAGTTATCTCTGGAGAAAATGCTTCTCCTCAGATTGGTAACTGTATGCCTTTATCAGCGATTCCACTAGGTACAACTATTTGTTGTATTGAGATGACACCTGGAAAAGGAGCTGTATTAGCTAGGAGTGCAGGCTCATATGCTCAATTAATGGCAAGGGACGGTAAGTTTGCAACAATTAAGCTTCCGTCTGGTGAAACTAGATTAATTTTAGTTAACTGTAACGCTGTCATTGGCACTGTTTCTAATTCTGATCATCAATTAGTAGTTTCGGGTAAAGCAGGTAGAACCAGATGGCTTGGAAGAAGGCCAAGAACTAGAGCAGTTGTGATGAATCCCGTTGACCACCCAATGGGAGGTGGCGAAGGACGTGCATCAGGTGGACATCCAAGATCCAAAAAGGGTATTCCTGCTAAAGGTTACAGAACTAGGAATAAGAAGAAATTTAGCAATAAATTTATTATTGAAAAAAGAAAATAATTATGCCAAGATCATTAAAAAAAGGACCGTTTGTTCATAAAAGTTTATTGAAGAAAGTTCAATCTAACCTCGATTCCAATAAAAAGAATGTTATAAAGACTTGGTCGAGAGCTTCTATGATAATTCCTGATTTTGTTGGTCAAACTATTGCAGTATATAACGGTAGACAATTCGTCCCTGTGTATATTACAGAAAATATGGTTGGTCATAAACTGGGTGAGTTTTCTCCAACAAGATCATTTAGAGGTCATGCTGGTGGAAAAAAAGGTAAGTAAATATGGGTTCAAGAAAAAGAAATAAAGCTTCTGAATTAAAGGAAATTAACAAAAACAAGGTTTTTGCTAAACTTAATAATTGTCCTACATCGCCAAGAAAAATGCGATTAGTCGCTGATCAAGTTCGAGGTAAAAAAGTTGATAAGGCTCTATCGATTTTAAAGTTTAGTCAAAAACAACCTTCCTTGAGACTTGAAAAACTTCTTTTATCTGCAATCAATAATTGGCAACAAAAAAATCCTGACTCTGATATTGAAAAAGAGAACTTATACATTAAAGAGATTAAAGTTGATAGTGCAGGAATGTTGAAAAGACTAAGACCAGCTCCTCAAGGAAGAGCACATAGAATAAGGAAGAGATCAAATCACGTAACTTTAGTTTTAGATAATTTAAATCAAATTCAAGAATAACTATGGGGCAAAAAACTAATCCAATTGGAAATAGACTAGGAATTATCCGAGGTTGGGAATCTAACTGGTATGGTGGTAAAAGCTTTGGTAATATGATTGCTGAAGATGATAAAATTAGAAAATATATTTTCACTCGTTTATCAAAAGCTAGCGTTTCCAGAGTTATTATTGAAAGGACATTAAAACTTGTTACCATAACAATTACAACTGCTAGGCCAGGAATAATTATTGGTAAAGCTGGTCAAGAAGTTGATAAACTTAAGGAAGAATTAAAGAAAATTTCTGGCAAAGATATTCAACTAAATATTGTTGAAATTAAAAGACCTGAACTTGAAGCTCAGCTTGTTGCTTCATCCATTGCTCGTCAAATTGAGAATAGAATATCTTACAGAAGAGCAATTAAAATGGCTATTGCAGCTACAATGAGAATGAATGCTGAAGGAATTAAAGTTCAAATTTCAGGAAGACTTAATGGTGCAGAAATGGCAAGAAGTGAATCTTACAAAGAAGGTAGAATTCCACTTTCAACATTTAGAGCTGATATAGATTATGCTTTAGTGGAAGCACACACAACTTATGGAAGAATTGGTGTAAAAGTATGGATTATGAAAGGTGAAGTTTATGGTAAAAGAGAATTATCACCTTTGGTTGGTTTAAGCCTTGTATCTAATAAAAAGAAGAATAAACAAAGAAGAAGATAAATATGTTATCACCTAAAAGGCAAAAATATAGAAAAATGCAAAAAGGCCGAATGAAAGGTCTTTCACAAAGAGGTCATAGATTATCTAATGGAATGTTTGGAATCAAGTCTTTAGAATCAAAATTTATCACTTCAAGGCAAATTGAGGCTGCCAGAATAGCAGCAACAAGGTATATGAAAAGAGAGGGGCAATTGTGGATTAAGATTTTCCCTGATAAACCAATTACAAAAAAACCTTTGGAGGTGAGAATGGGTAAAGGAAAAGGAGCACCAGAATATTTTGTTGCTGTTGTAAAACCGGGAAGAATAATGTTTGAAGTAGCTGGTGTTAGTATAGATATTGCAAAAGAAGCTTTACGACTAGCCGCACAAAAGCTCCCAGTCAAAACAAAGTTTGTGATTGCAAATGATTATGAATTAGTATAGATAATATGAAACAAAAAGAGATTGTAATATTAACAGATGATGAATTAAATGATAAGCTAGATGCTTTTCAAAAGAACTTGCATGATCTAAAGTTAACTCATGTTGTTTCACCCGTTGAGAACCCTCTTCAAATTAGAAATTTAAGAAGAGCCATCGCAAGATTAAAAACTGAATTCGTTAAAAGAAATAATAAATAGAAATGGACAAAAGAAACCTAAGGAAAGAAAGAATTGGAGTTGTTACAAGCAACAAGATGCAAAAATCTATTGTTGTTTCAGAAGTTGGTAAAGTAAAGCATCCTATGTATGGGAAATTTGTTTTAAAAACCAAAAAGTATCAAGTTCATGATGAGAATAATGAATGTTCTGAAGGTGATGTAGTAAAGATTATGGAAACAAAACCAATAAGCAAAAGTAAAAGATGGAGATTGGTTGAAATAATTGAAAAAGCTAAATAAATATGTTACAACAAGAGAGTAGATTATTAGTTGCGGACAACACAGGTGCTAAAGAGGTTCTTACAATTAGAGTTTTAGGCGGTACCAAAAGAAGATATGCTTCACTTGGCGATAAAATTGTAGTTACAATTAAACAAGCTACGCCAAATGGAACTGTCAAAAAAGGACAGGTTTCAACGGCTGTTGTTGTAAGAGCTCAAAAAGAAGTTAGAAGAAAAGATGGATCCTATATTAGATTTGATGACAATGCCTGTGTTTTATTAGATGCTGCTGGTGAAATGAGAGGAACTCGTGTTTTTGGTCCTGTAGCTAGAGAGCTCAGAGATAAAAATTTTATGAAAATTGTGTCATTAGCGCCTGAAGTTTTATAATTATGAAGTATAAAGTTGGAGATAATGTTAAAGTGATAGCCGGTGATCAAAAGGGATCATCTGGTAAAATTATTAAGATTTTCAAATCTAAAAATAAAGCTCTTGTTGAAGGTATTAATATGGTTAAAAAACATAATAAACCAAATGCAAATAATCCCAAAGGCGGTATTGTTGAGAAAGAATCACCAATTCACATTTCAAATATATCTCATGTGACAAAAGATGGTGACGCTACTCGTACGGGATATAAGATTGAAGATGGAAAGAAAGTTAGAATTTCAACCAAAACTAAAGAATTAATATAGGCTATGTCGTATATACCAAGACTTAAGAAAGATTATAAAGATAATGCCACTAAAGCTATAATGGATGCTCATGGACTTTCTAATGTTATGCAAGTACCAAAACTTCAAAAAATAGTGATTAGTAAAGGAGTTGGCGCTGCTGTAGCTGATAAAAAATTAATCGAACATGCTGTTGAAGAACTAACATCTATTTCAGGTCAGAAAGCAATTGCTACTAAATCTAAAAAAGATGTTGCATCTTTCAAGTTAAGAAAAGGTATGCCAATTGGAGCTAAAGTTACACTGAGAGGAAACATAATGTATGAGTTTCTAGATAGATTAATTACTGCTGCATTACCAAGAGTAAGAGAATTTCAAGGAGTTAAAATTTCAGGATTTGATGGAAGAGGTAATTATACATTAGGTATAACAGAGCAAATTATTTTTCCTGAGATTGATATTGATAAAATCAATAATATTTCAGGTATGGATATCACTTTTGTCACATCTACAAATGATGATAGTTTAGCAAAAAGTTTATTAAAAGAATTAGGATTACCCTTTAAAAAAAGTTAATATATGGCAAAAGAATCAATGAAAGCTCGTGAAGTTAAAAGAGCAAAAATGTGTGCAAAATATGCTGAGAAAAGAAAAGCATTAAAAGCTGCTGGGGATTACATTGGATTACAAAATCTTCCAAAAAATTCATCTCCTGTCAGAGCACATAATCGTTGTAAAATTACTGGTAGACCAAAAGGTTATATGAGACAGTTTGGAATCTCGCGAGTGATGTTTAGAGAAATGGCAAATAAAGGTTTAATCCCAGGTGTTAGAAAAGCAAGTTGGTAAAATTATATTAATATGAATACAGATCCAGTAGCAGATTATTTAACTAGAATTAGGAATGCCAATCAGGCAGGATTGAAGACTGTAGAGATTCCTAGCTCGAAGTTAAAACATGAAATTACCAAGATTTTATTAGATCAAGGTTTTATCCTCAATTATAAAGTTATTGAAGATAACCTCCAAGGTAAAATTAAAATTGCTCTTAAATATGATAAATTAACTAACGAGCCTGTTATAAAAAAATTACAGAGAGTTAGTAAACCTGGTTTAAGAAAGTATTCAGGTAGTCAAAATATTCCAAGAGTTTTGAATGGATTAGGAATTAATATAGTATCTACATCAAAAGGTTTGATGACAGGTAAAAAAGCAAAGCGTGAAAATCTTGGTGGTGAAATAATTTGTAGTGTTTATTAGAAAATTATGTCTAGAATAGGTAATAGTCCGATTTTGATACCAGAGGGAGTTAATGTTCAAATTAGTCCTAATGAGGTTATTGTTTCAGGTAAGCTCGGTACTTTAAATCAGAGTTATGATTGTGTTTCTGTTGAGCAAAAAGAAAATGAAATTATTGTTTCAAGAGATAAGGATAATAATGAGCATAAATCAAAACATGGATTATATAGATCCCTTTTTGCTAACATGGTAAAAGGAGTTAACGAAGGTTTCACTGTCGAGCTTGAGTTAGTAGGTGTTGGGTATAGAGCTAGCAATTCCGGACAAAAATTAGAAATAGCCCTTGGGTTTTCCCATAATATTGTTCTAGAATTAGCGTCAGAAATAAAAGTTGAAACTATTAACGAAAAAGGTGCAAACCCAATTATAAAACTTAGTTCTTTTGATAAGCAATTGGTTGGTATGGTTGCAGCAAAAATTAGATCATTTAGGAAACCTGAGCCTTATAAAGGTAAAGGAGTTAAGTACGTAGGAGAACAAATAAGACGTAAAGCTGGAAAATCAGCATAAATTAAAAAGATGAGTAATAAAACGGCATTAAAAAGAATTAAAATTAAAAAGAGAATAAGAAAAGTGGTCTTTGGCTCTTCTACTAAACCAAGATTAACTGTTTACAGAAGTAACAAAGAAATCTATGCTCAATTAATTGATGATACAAATTCAAAAACAATTGTTGCCGCATCATCTAAGGACAAAGATCTTAAACTTAAAACAACAAATAAAATTGAAGTTTCAAAGATTGTTGGTGATTCAATTGGTAAAAAAGCTGTTAAAGCCGGTATTAAAGAAGTTTCCTTTGACAGAAACGGATATTTATATCATGGAAGAGTTAAGTCACTTGCTGAGGGTGCCAGAGAAGCTGGATTAAATTTTTAGAGTTATGAAAAAAAAGAATATGTCATTTGTAAAACCTGGAGGATTAGATCTTAAAGATCGTTTAGTCAGTATACAAAGAGTGACTAAAGTCACAAAAGGTGGGCGTGCTTTCGGTTTTTCTGCTATTGTTGTTGTTGGTAATGAGGAGGGTGTAGTTGGACATGGTCTAGGAAAAGCAAAAGAGGTATCAATAGCTATTGCAAAAGCTGTTGAAGATGCTAAAAAGAACCTTGTAAAAATTCCACTTTTTAATTCAACAATTCCGCATGAACAGAAAGGCAAACATGGTGGAGCCAGGGTTTATATTCAACCAGCATCACAAGGTACGGGAGTTATTGCTGGAGGAGCAGTTCGTGCCGTATTAGAGTCTGTTGGTGTGCAAGATGTTCTTTCAAAATCTCAAGGATCTTCAAACCCTCACAATGTTGTCAAGGCGACATTTGATGCACTTTTTAAATTAAGAGATGCTAATAAGGTTGCCCAAGATAGAGGTGTTTCACTTGATAAAGTTTTTAATGGTTAATGTTATGAGTAAAATAAAAATTAAACAAGTTAGAAGCAAAATTAGAAGACCCAAAAATCAAAAGAGGACTTTGGATGCCCTCGGATTAAAAAGAATTGGTCATGTAGTGGAACATGAAAAAACTCCTTCAATTGAAGGTATGATTGAAAAAGTTAAACACTTAATTAAAGTAGTTGAATAATATGAATTTATCAAGTCTAACACCCAGTAAGGGATCGGTAAAAAACAAGAAGAAAAGAATTGGTAGAGGTCAAGGTTCTGGAAAAGGTGGCACCGCCACTAGAGGCCATAAAGGTGCTCAGTCTAGATCGGGTTATTCAAGAAAACTTGGATTTGAAGGAGGTCAAATGCCATTACAAAGAAGAATTCCAAAGTTTGGCTTTAAAAATATAAATAGAGTCGAATATAAGCCAGTCAATCTAAAAACCTTACAGATGCTTGTTGACAATAAAAAAGTTAAAAAGAATACTGTAAATATTAGCATAATGGTTGAGAATGGTTTAGTTAGTAAAAACGATTTGGTAAAAGTTTTGGGCAATGGAGAAATTAAATCTTCATTAAAAGTTGAAGCTCATGGTTTCTCTAAGTCAGCTATAAAAGGAATTGAAAAGGCAGGAGGTGAAATTAAAGTAATTTAGATGTTAAAGTTTATAGAAACATTAAAAAATATTTGGACAATAGATGAGTTAAAAAATCGAATTTTAATAACTCTGTTCTTTCTTATTATATATAGGTTAGCTGCTCAGGTTGTATTGCCAGGTGTTGACTATAACATTATTTCAGACGCTCAAATAGCTGGTGGTGGAGGTCTTTTAGGACTGCTAAATGCTTTCACTGGAGGAGCTTTTGCAAATGCCTCTGTTGTTGCTTTGGGAATAATGCCTTACATATCTGCATCTATTGTCGTTCAGCTCATGGGTGTAGCTTTACCATACTTACAAAAGCTTCAAAAGGAAGGTGAAAGTGGAAGAAAAAAAATTACTCAAATTACCAGATGGTTGACTATTGCGATTTGCGTTGTACAGGCCCCTGCTTATTTATATGGCTTAGGTGCTTTGGGAGTACCTGATTCTGCTTTTGTTTTAGGAAAAGGACCATTTTTTATAATTCCATCTGTAATTATACTTGTTACTGGCTGTATTTTCGCCATGTGGTTAGGTGAAAAGATTACTGATAGAGGAATTGGAAACGGAATTTCATTATTAATTACTGTTGGAATTATCGCCTCTTTACCTTTATCGTTTACACAAGAAGTTATATCACAACTTTCTGGTTCTGGTGGACTTATTATGATCGCAATTGAATTTGTAATTTGGATTGTAGTTATTGCTCTATGTATTTTGTTGGTTTTAGCAGTGAGACAGATCCCAGTGCAGTATGCAAGAAGATCAGTTGCCGGATCTGGGCCAAGTGGAGTTTATTCTAAAAGACAGTACATTCCATTAAGACTTAATGCTTCAGGTGTTATGCCAATTATTTTTGCTCAGGCAATAATGTTTGCCCCTGCATATCTAGGTCAACTTATAGGTGGATCTTTTGGACAATGGATGAATACCGCATTTTCTAATATGTTCGGTCTATCATACAATATTTTATTTGGTTTATTGATAATCTTGTTTACTTACTTTTATACAGCCATCACTGTACCTACTAATAAAATGGCTGATGATTTAAAGAGAAGTGGTGGATTTATTCCTGGAATTAAACCTGGAGGTGAAACTGCTGATTTTTTGGATAAAATAATGTCTTTAATTACTTTCCCAGGATCTTTATTTTTAGCTGCAATTTCTGTATTACCAGCAGTAATTGTTGCTTTAATGAATATCCAGCAAGGATGGGCTTTATTTTATGGAGGTACCTCACTTTTAATTATGGTGGGAGTAGCTATTGATACAATCCAACAAATAAATGCCTATTTGCTTAATAGGCATTATGATGGGTTAATGAAAACAGGTAAAACAAGAAGAGTAGCATAATATGGCAAAACAAGAAGCGATAGAACAAGATGGAGTTATAGTGGAAGCATTGTCAAATGCCATGTTTAGAATTGAGTTGAATAATGGACATGTTGTTACTGCGCATATATCAGGAAAAATGAGAATGCATTACATCAAGCTTTTGCCTGGTGATAAGGTAAAATTGGAAATGAGTCCCTATGATTTAACAAAAGCGAGAATAACATTTAGATATTAATTATGAAAGTTAGAGCATCAGTAAAAAAAAGAAGTCCAGAGTGTAAGATTGTTAGAAGAAAGGGTAGACTTTATGTTATCAATAAAAAGAATCCAAGATTTAAACAAAGACAAGGTTAGTTATGGCAAGAATTTCAGGTATAGATATTCCAAAAAACAAAAGAGGTGTTATAGCACTGACTTACATCTATGGTATTGGAAAAAGTAGAGCAAAAATGATTTTAGATAGTGCAAAGGTAAGTCAAAATAAAAAAGTTTCTGAATGGAGCGATGATGATACAGCTCAAGTTAGATCTGTTGTTTCTCAGTTAGTTATTGAAGGTGAATTAAGGGCTGAAAATCAAATAAATATTAAAAGGTTAATGGATATAGGGTCTTTTCGAGGTATTAGACATAGATTGGGATTACCCTTACGAGGACAGAGGACAAAGAATAATTCAAGAACTAGAAAAGGGAAAAGAAAAACAGTTGCTAATAAGAAAAAAGTAACTAAATAATATATTATGGCAAAAGTCACAAATAAAAAAAGAAAAGTCATTGTAGAATCATTTGGAGAGGTTCATATTAATGCATCCTTTAATAATATCATAATATCCTTTACAAATAATAAAGGCGAGGTTGTTTCATGGTCATCTGCAGGAAAAATGGGATTCAGAGGATCTAAAAAAAATACACCGTATGCTGCACAACTTGCAGCTGAAGATGCTGTCAAAGCTGCCCATGATGCTGGACTTAGGAAAGTTAAGGTTTATGTAAAAGGACCTGGGAATGGTAGAGAATCAGCGATTAGGAGCATTCATAACGCTGGTATTGAAGTCACTGAAATTTTTGATGTAACACCGATTCCGCATAATGGCTGCAGACCACCTAAAAGAAGAAGAGTTTAAAAAAATTAATATGGCAAGATACACAGGACCTAAGACTAAAATATCAAGAAAATTTGGCGAACCATTGTTTGGACCAGATAAATCTTTTGACAAAAAAAATTATCCACCTGGACAACATGGTTTAAATAAAAGAAGACAGAAAAAATCTGAATATGCTATTCAGTTAATGGAAAAGCAAAAAGCTAAATATCTATATGGTATTCTTGAGAGACAGTTTAGAAACTTATTTGAAAAAGCAAATAAAAGTAAAGGTATCACAGGTGAGGTTTTACTACAATTATGTGAATCTAGGTTAGATAATTTGGTTTACAGAATGGGTATAGCTCCGACCAGAAGTGCAGCTCGTCAACTTGTTAGTCATGAACATATAATTGTAAATGGAGAGGTTTGTAACATTCCATCAAGAATTATTAAAATAGGTGAAAAGGTTGGTGTAAGAGAAAAATCCAAATCTCTTTCTGTAATTGAAGAATCGTTATCGGCTCAAGAATCTATTTACGAATGGATTTCGTGGGACAATAATAATTTAGAGGGGGTATTTAATATTTTACCAACCCGTGATCAAATACCTGAAAATATAAAAGAACAATTAATCGTCGAACTTTATTCGAAATAATAATAAAAAACTATGGCAACATTCACATTTCAAAAACCAGACAAAGTAATAATGATTGACTCAACAGATTTTGAGGGTAAATTTGAGTTTAGACCCTTAGAACCTGGATATGGATTAACTATTGGTAATGCATTAAGAAGAGTTTTACTTTCCTCTCTTGAGGGATTTGCATTCACATCTATTAAAATTGATAATGTCGATCATGAATTTACCTCTCTTCCCGGAATTGTTGAAGATGTAACTGAAATCATCTTAAACTTGAAGCAGATAAGATTAAAACAACAAATTGATTCTGTGGATAATGAAACAGTTTCAGTTTCTGTTAACATGCAAAATCAATTAAAAGCTGGAGATTTGCAAAAATTTATATCTGGATTCCAGATATTGAATCCTGATGTTGTTATTTGTAACATGGAAAAAAATGTTAAGCTAAATTTTGAATTAAGCATAGAAAAGGGTAGAGGTTATGTTTCGGCTGAAGAAAATAAAAAAATTGGTGCTCCTTTAGGAACAATTTTTATGGATTCAGTTTTTACACCTATTAAAAATGTTAAATATACAATTGAAGATTTTAGAGTTGAACAAAAAACAGATTATGAAAAATTGGTATTTGAAATAATTACAGACGGTTCAATTGATCCTAAAAATGCGCTTACTGAAGGTGCAAAAGTGTTAATCCATCATTTTATGTTATTCTCTGATGAAAGAATAACCTTAGAGGCTGATGAGATAGCTCAGACTGAGACTTATGACGAAGAATCATTACATATGAGACAACTTTTAAAAACAAGATTAATTGATATGGATCTTTCTGTAAGAGCACTAAATTGCTTAAAAGCTGCTGAAGTTGATACATTAGGTGATTTAGTTTCCTTTAATAAGTCTGATTTAATGAAGTTTAGAAACTTTGGTAAAAAATCACTTACGGAGCTTGAAGAATTAGTATTAGTTAAAGGTCTTAGTTTTGGAATGGATTTATCAAAATATAAATTAGATAAGGAATAATAAATATGAGACACGGTAAGAAATTTCCACATTTAGGTAGAAAGACAGCTCATAGAAAGTATATGTTAGCAAATATGGCTTGTTCATTAATTGAACACAAATCAATTAATACAACATTAGCAAAAGCTAAAGCTCTTAAAATATTTATTGAACCAATAATTACAAAATCTAAAAATGATTCGACGCACAATAGAAGAATAGCTTTTAAGTATTTGAGAGATAAAAATGCTGTAAATGAGTTATTTAGAGAAATTTCTGTTAAAGTTGGTGATAGACCTGGTGGTTATACACGTGTTATTAAACTAGGCAATCGTTTAGGTGATAATGCTAGTATGGCTATGATTGAACTTGTTGATTATAATGAATTATATTCAACGAATAAACCTGAAAGAAGAAGAAGAAGAAAAAGAAAAAAATCAAATGAACCAATCATTTCCAAAAAAGAAAATACTGAAGAGGACATCATTGTCGAAGATCCTGCTGTAAAGGAACCTGCTACTGAAGAGCTTGCCGCTGAGGAATCTGCTAGTGAAGAGGCTGCTGCTGAGGAACCTGCTACT
>Ga0208390_1000114_pt1 | contig 24572 bp, 28 predicted proteins | sample Knorr_S7_td_Surf_FD_185594 | JGI IMG/M metagenome (GOLD analysis project Ga0208390, IMG submission 185594) | Marine microbial communities from Southern Atlantic Ocean transect - Knorr_S7_td_SurfaceA_ad_6m_LV_A (SPAdes) (version 2) | ecosystem: Environmental > Aquatic > Marine > Oceanic | place...
AGAAGCTTCGTGCTCAATATGAGATTTAGTATTTTTAACATCTAAATATGGGAATGTATGAGCGCCACATTTATCTCCAATTAATAGTGAGTCACATTGAGAGTAATTACGCGCACCGGTTGCAGACTTATTAATCATGACCTGCCCTCTGTAAGTGTTTTGTCCGCGTTCAGCTGAAATTCCTTTGGATATTATTGTACTTTTAGTATTTTTTCCAATGTGAACCATCTTGGTTCCAGTATCAGCTTGTTGTTTTAATGCAGATAATGCTACAGAATAAAATTCACCTACAGAATTATCACCGTGTAAAACACATGAAGGATATTTCCAAGTAATTGCGGAACCAGTTTCGACTTGAGTCCATGTAATTTTTGAATTATCTCCTCTACAGGCTCCTCTCTTAGTAACGAAATTGTAGATTCCACCTTTTCCTTCTTTATCTCCCGGATACCAATTCTGAACAGTTGAGTATTTTATCTCAGCATCATCCAAGGTAACAAGCTCTACAACTGCAGCGTGCAACTGATTTTCATCTCTCTTTGGTGCAGTGCAGCCTTCTAAGTATGAAACATGAGAGCCCTTATCGGCAATAATGAGCGTTCGTTCAAATTGTCCCGTATTTTGTTCATTAATCCTAAAATAAGTGGATAATTCCATAGGACATCTAGTGTTTGGTGGGATGTAGCAGAATGACCCATCTGTGAATACAGCTGAGTTTAATGCAGCGAAGAAATTATCATTTCTAGGGATTACGGATCCTAAATATTTCTTGACAAGTTCAGGATGCTCCTTTACAGCTTCAGAAATCGAGCAGAATATTACACCCTTTTCAGCTAAACGGTCTTTGAAAGTGGTGGCTACAGACATTGAATCAAAAACAGCATCAACTGCTACACCAGCAAGTATTTCTTGTTCTTGAAGTGGAATGCCCAGTTTATTGTAGGTTTCAATTAATTCAGGGTCTACTTCATCTAAACTCTTAGGCGCATCATCTAAATTTTTTGGAGCAGAATAATAGCTAATTGCTTGATAGTCTATTGGTGGATATTCAATGTTTGCCCAATGAGGCTCTTTCATTTTTTTCCACATCTCAAAGGCCTTGAGTCTCCAATCAGTTAACCATTTTGGTTCGCCTTTCTTATTTGATATGAATCTTATTGTATCTTCGTTCAAGCCTGGGGGTAACGTTTCAGATTCGATGTCGCTCACAAATCCATATTTGTATTCTTGCTCAGAATATTCTTTAAGCATTTCAGTTTCTGAATCTTGTTTCAAAAGCTCATCTCCTTTATGTTGGTTAATTTTAGTAGGTTTTGACTTTCGTCTCTTGCACTCATATCAGATAGGCTGATATTTTGTAAAACATCGTTAACGGCTTTGTTAATTTTTTGCCATGGTTTACCTACTGCGCAGCTTGGTTCGAAAGCACATCCGCAATCATCACTAGCGCATTCAGTTAGCGCTATCGGACCTTCCATAGCTTCAATTACCTCGGCAACAGAGATATCTGTAGAATTCTTAGTTAATTCGTAGCCACCTTGAGCCCCACGTTGTGATTCCAATATTCCTTTATTTGAAAGCATTTTTAGTATCCTAGTGACTGTTGGCAAAGGGATCCCAGAAAATTCTGAAAGCTCTTTTGCTGTGTACATTGCGTTCTCATCTTTTGCAACCAAATTGGCCAAAATTACGATTGAGTAGTCTGTTAGCTTGTTTATTTTCATGCTAGTGCTAATAACCTCAGAGTAATTGGACCAAATTAGTCCTATATAAAAGTCACTTTATGATGCCCATTAGAACATTAAATTTATATCCCTAGATGTTACATTAACGTTAGATAATAATGTTGAGTGCTCCTAAAGCATCGGATGGCCTTACTTTAGAGGAAGTAAAAGCCCAAATCTATTCTAGAAATAATCCTACATTAACTCCGATAGACATTGAGATGCACGCATCTACAGTTCACAGAATATTAAAATTAAAGAAAAAACATAACGTGTTTATGTTAGGACATAATTACATGGAACCTCTAGTTTTTGGTTTATCCACAGAGCACGAACAAGGAGACTCATTGGCTCTTAGTATGAAAGCAGTTGAAACGGATTCAGATATTATTATTTTCAATGGAGTAAGGTTTATGGCTGAAACTGCTAAAGTATTGAATCCAAACAAGACTATTCTCATTGCGGACAAAAACTCTGGCTGTTCATTAGCAGACGATTTCGGAGCAGAACAAGTTAGAGAATTGAAAGCTCAAAATCCCGGTGTTCCTGTAATGATTTACATAAATAGTTACGCAGACGCTAAAGCTGAATGTGATGTTTGTTGCACATCAGCAAATGCTGAAAAAATAGCAATGGAAATGCCTGGGGATGAGTTGATTTTTGTACCTGATTTATTCTTTGCACAGAACCTCGAGAACGTTCTAGAGGGCAAGAAGAAAATAATCTATCCAGGAAAAAATAACGAGACTAAAGGCGCAGTGTGTGAAGTTCATGAAAAGTTTTCATTACAAGACATCACAGCAATGAGAGAATCGTTCGGATTGAGCAAAGGGCATCCCAATAGAATGCTTTATGTTCATTGGGAATGTAAACCTGAAGTTCTTCAAGAAGCAGACTACTATGGCAGTACAACTCAGATAAGAAATCATATTGCAGCTAGAGTCAAAGAAGGAACCTTAGAGAAAGCCTATGTAGCTTCTGAGTGTGAATTAACTTCTAATTTAATGGAGGAGTTTCCGAGTGTCGAATTCGGAACTGCTTGTTCAGTAAGATGCAACCACATGGCTAAAATTTCTTTGGATAAGATAAAGCCGATTTTGGAAGCCATTGATTCTGGTTCAGACCTGTCCAAGTGGGAAGTAAATTTATCTGAGGAAGTTATTTCTAAGGCAGCTAAACCTATTGAAAAAATGCTTTCATTTAGTTAGATCGGTACTTTCTAGCTACGAAGGCTATTGCAGGAATAGCTATCATAAGTTCGAACCCGGGTAAGCCTAACAATCCACCATCGTCACCTAGTAATCCGCTAGCTTTTTGAAGGTTCAGTGTAAGAATGGGTGGATTTCCAACCGTACCGTTGGTGTTGTTCCCTCCGATTGAATGATCAAATGAGTTGTAATCCATCAATAGCCTAATTCCGTTACCAGATACTTCATTCCATGTGATAATTGTTGAAGTTACATCAGCACTTCCGTTAGCCATACTAATAGTATATTCATTACCCTCTCTCACCGAAGCTTTAGAGTTATCCGCCATGTACATTTCGTCTCCCATGAGCATTATGTATCCAGCATCGAGATTTGTATCCCAGTTAACAGGCCAAGCCTCTGCAAATTCAACAGTTACTGTAGAACCGCTCCAGGAAGGAGCAAAAAAGAAGTTGTGTTTACCTACTATATTTAATCCTGTATCGTATGTAGAATTATCATAGTAAATTTTGATATCTTCCCAACCTTCATACACTAAATTAATTCCAATTGTGTCGCCAGCCACTAAGTCAACGTTTGTAGCTAAGTTATGAGTTCTTTTAGTTAACTCAGTTCCGTCGTCTTGGCAATCACTTTCGTCGTTGCTAACTTCTGCTCCGTTTACTTCAATTGATATCGTCCAAATGCAGGAATCATCACCACTTTCTTGCGTTTGCCACCATATATCGAACGAGTTGATAGATAGTGAGACATCAAATTCTACAGCTTCACTAGTCCAAGTACCCACATTGACAGGTTGCCTATTTGATTTGGCTAATCCAAAGTTGTTGGTGTACTGTGCTTGAACAGTCTTCTGAGCTTCAGGGTCGCTTGGAAGTTTAGTTTGTGGAGACAAAGCATCGCCTTCCTCTTTCCAGTTGAATTTTAATTGTAAATCAGGATTCTCATATTCCGGTTCTGCAGAGGCGTTGCTAGTTAGAATGAACATTGTTGCGATTGCCAATGCTGTGAAGACTAATGTTTGTCTCATAGGAGATTAACACTTCGAGTTTTCTTTATTAAACTTTTCTTCTTGATAATCCAACTAAAAGTAGCATTGATATTACAGCAGTAAATTCGAAGCCAGGTAGCCCTAGTAATCCCCCATCTTCAGCAGCTCCACCACTATTTACTACTAATTTATCAGCAACATTCAATAAAATAGGTGAAGTCGTTGATGTATCTTTCTTAGAGTAAGAAAAACTGATTGTACTTTGATCTAGCTTTGCATACTCATCGTCAATCCTCCAGGTCACTCTTTCGGAGGTAATCTCAGTCCCATTCAAAAGATACTTATTTCCCTCACTGACTTTAGGATATCCACTTGCTTGTTGGGAATTATCAAGTTCTACTCCACCAACCAAAATAGTTATGAAATTTCCGTCTATAGCCTCATTACAATCTGCATTCCAACTTTGTATAAATTCAAAAAATACGGTATTACCGCTGATTCCAGTGTTTCCGAACATCATACCATTGGAAAGAACTTTCATACCAGTATCTCTCGTGAAATTATCATAAAAAATGTATATTGCCTGAAATGCTTTCATTTCAGCTTTTACGGATATTTTTTGACCAACTGTTAGCGTAGTACTCAAGTCATTATTGGGGGTTGCAACGTATTCACACGGCTCCTCTTTGCTAGCTCCTTGGGTATCATCACATTCTCGATTTGCATCCTCATCTGTAAATTGATAAATTTCATTTCCGTCTACATAAACAGTCCATTGCAGATCAAGAGCAGCGTCATAGTCTTCCTCGCTCGTGTCTTCTACCCACCAAAGGTTGAACATTACATTACTCACGCTTGTCTCATAAATTACCGGGTCGCTCTCCCATGTTCCCATATTTTTCCAATCACCTTTATTTCTTGTGAAAGGTGAGCTTGTCTCATAAGAAGAATGCCTCTCTTCGATAGCCACTCTTTCTAAATCTCCACTTGTTTCAGGAGACATTTCAACACCTTCTTTCAAATTTAAATGAATTGCTACAGGCTCTCCCGAGATTTCCTCTGCAGATGAACCATTACTAATTAGTAATAAAAGTGAAAAAGTTGCGATCATCATCAGCATTTCTTTTTTGTTAGAGTATACTCTCATCATAATACTCCAATATCGCAATAGAATAAATTGTTTTCGTACAGCACAAATAATTAAGAATGAGTGTTTTAACGCTTTATGGCCGAATATACGGTAACTCTTGAAAGAATTAACAAATATCTTGATTTAACTGCAAAAGCTGTTGCAAAAGTTTCCATAATTGCAGACAAAGGAACCGAAGATCATGGCAAAGCTGTAGATATTTTAGGAATGGTCAATGCATATCATTCAGATGCCAATTTTTTCTTAAGCGAAGGCAGAGGGGATGATGCTTTTGCAGCCGTTAATTATGCACATGGTTGGATAGATTGTGGAGTTAGGCTTGGATATTTAGATGGGAAAGGAGATTGGCAGCTCTTCACACTAAGTGATTAATTTGCTCCAATTCGTATGGATCCGTCTTTGTAATGAATGTGAATATTATTTCTCATGTATTCAGCTAAATTAGATAGAGATTCATACACCTCGTCTTCTTTCATTTTCAAAGCCTTTGCAGCTTTTTTTGTTGACCAAGGATTTTCAACAAAATCATACAATTTTAGATACTCATAAACTTTTTTGTCATTTGCATCTAAATCACTTAGCGCCATATTTATCTAATGATAGAGGGTGTTTAAACTTAACTATTTTCTAAGTATCTAATAACGTGACTCTCGCTTTCACTTAGAGGATACATTTGGTCGCCTAATGTTTCTTTCCACAATCTAAAGAATGAGCCTTTTAGGTAGTCGTTGATAAAACGCGGGTGAATGTACGATCCTCTGCATACGGCTGGAGTATTTCCCAATCTTTTTGCAACGCCTTTGACCATCTTTGTAATGTTCTTCTTTCTTTGTTTTTTATCATCTTTTTTCTTGAATTGAGTTATTTCTTCTGCAGCTAATTTAGTTCCTCCCCAAGTTCTGAAATCTTTAGCTGTAAATTTTTCACCAGATGCATCTTGAATATATTCGTTGACGTGATATGCTTTTACATCTTGAGGATTTCCTTCTTCATCAAAGAATAAAAATAAATCATCTCCTTTCCCTTTTTTTGCATCTTTACACATCATTACTAATGCAGGTAAATCAGGAATCTCCTCGTCATTTATCTCAATTTCATGCTTTTTGTTACTTTTTCCAACAAATGTAAATTTTCCACCAACTTGCGAATCATACCACTTATCATGGTCGTCTGTTATTTCAGTAGGTTCAAAATCTATGTGTTCGTCTTGCATTGTTGATAGGCCATATGTTGCAGTCTCCTTATCATCCCTTGAAGTTTCATTTCCAATTCTAATAAATGTAGTATCTAGTAATCTAACGATTAATGCCATTACTCTTTCATAAGGTAAGTCATGCTGCTTTTCATTACCTTCAGATGCCAAATCTTCAAAATATTGTTCTCTTATTTTAGGTAAAGTTCTTCCAAAAAGAGACATCTTATCAAACTTAGCTTCACTTCTTAATTGGGTCCAAATTGGGTGATAAATATACTGTGTTCTCTTCTTTGCATCAATTCCAGTAGCTTGTAGATGCCCATTTTTCTCCGTGCATATCCAAACATCAGTCCATGCAGGAGGTATTCTCATTTCTTCAATTCTTTTGAGATCCCGTTTTCCTTTAACTGGTTTTCCTTTAGAATTTAGAAAAATTTGATTTTCCCCTTCAAACTTTCGAGTAAATCCTTCTTCAGTATTACTAGAATAGTATAGTCCAGCTTGCTCTGCGTCGGCAATTGCATTTATTTTCTTTTCATTCGCCATTATACTAGATTTTCGGGATTTAATCCTTTTAATTCAGGAATAACAAACATTCCATCTTTTCGAATTAAAACATCATCAAACCAGATTTCACCGCCGCCGTAATCTGGACGTTGAATTAGTACCATGTCCCAGTGTATGTCCGATCTATTTCCATTATCTGCAATATCATAGGCGTTTCCTGGTGTAAAATGGAAGCTACCTGCAATTTTTTCATCAAACAAAATGTCTCTCATTGGTTCTGTTATGTATGGGTTAAAGGCAATTGCAAATTCTCCAATGAATCTACCGCCTTCATCTGTATCTAGTATTGAGTTTAGTTTTTCTTCATCACTTCCAGTTGCCTTAACAACCCTACCTTTTTCAAATTCTAACCTTATATCATTGAAAACGGTTCCATGGTACAATGTTTCGGCATTAAATTGGATATATCCTTCTACAGAATCTTTTACTGGAGCTGTAAAGCATTCGCCATCAGGAATATTTCGTTCACCAGCACACCTTATTGCTGGAATATCTTTAATTGAGAATCTCAGATCTGTTCCTGGTCCTTTAATATGAACTTTATCCGCTTCAGTCATCAACTTTTCTAATGGCTTCATTGCCTCATCCATCCTCCTGTAATCTAAGCAACAGACATCGAAGTAGAATTTTTCAAAAGCTTCTGTAGACATATTAGCTTGTTGAGCCATAGATGGCGTCGGCCATCTCAAAACAACCCATTTGGTGTTTGCAACACGCTCTTTGAAATGGACCTTTTGTAGAAGTTCTGATTGATAAATGGCCATTTTTCCAGATTCAATATCAGACATTTCAGAAATATTGAGACTTCCTCTAAGTCCAATATATGCATCCATCTCCTTCATTCTAAATTTTTCTACATCACCCATCAATCCCATATGTTCTTGTGTAGTATCAGAGATTAATTCTTTTAGAATCAAATTATTTTTCCAAGTAACAAAGGGGATTCCTCCAACTTTACGTGCGGCTCTAATGGTAGCGATTACCATTTCTTGAGGAATGTCAAAAGCTTCAATCAATACTTTTTCACCTTTGCCTAATGTGCAAGAATGGTTGATTAGCAAATCAGCTAATTTCTCAAATTGTGAATGAATCATATTACCACAACTGAGCAGTAGTCTAAAGAGCTTTTCTCAAATTAATTTTCTTGAATTGGACAATTCACCAACAAGGTTCACGCCCATTAACTCACTGACATTATTTGGTTCATGCTTTGTTAGCCACATCATTTTCACGAGTGAAGTTTCAGGTAATGTATCATGCGTTTCCACAACGCCCTTTTTTAGTAATTCTCTTCCGTTTCTGTAAACATTAAGATTGGTAGTTCCTGCCAAACATTGCGTGGACATTGCAACAGGGATATCCTTTGCTGTTTTACCTATTGAATCTAGCAAGTTTGAATTTATGTGTCCCAGTCCAGTACCAGCAATAACGACTCCTTTTTTTGAAGAAATTGTGTTTTCCCAATCCTCAGCTCTAAAACCAGGATGTGCCCAAACCATAGCTATATTCTTATCAAATCCAGGTTTTATAGTAGTTTTATCACAAATAGGTTTGTATTTTCCTTTCCACTCAATCTTTTCGCTTACAATTCCTATAGGTTCATCGTTCAATGAAGTGAAAGCATTTCTTTTTGATGAATGATTTTTCCTAGTTCGAGTTCCTCGCCAGATAGCTACGCCCAAGTCATCTGTAGTTTCATGCATAGCTATGGATACTTCTCCTAAGTCGGTCATAGCAGCTTTTGCAGCCCCTTCCAAATTTAGATGTGCGTCACTTGAAGGTCTATCAGGGCTTCTTTGAGATCCTGTGAAGATAACAGGATTAGACAATTCAGGTAATTGGAATGAAAGAGCGGCGGCAGAATATCCCATAGTGTCAGTCCCGTGGCCTACTATAATTCCATGCTCTTTCTTTGAATGTATTTCTTCTACTTTTACAGCCATTTTTTCCCAATGCTTTGGCTCCATGTCTTCAGATGCTAAAGATAATAGAGGTTCAGCTTCTACATTAGCTATTTCTTTTAATGAACTGACCGAATTTACAAGTTGTTCAGCAGTAATCGCTGGACTTACGGCACCTGTTTTGTAATCTACAAATGAGGCAATAGTTCCACCGGTTCCTAAAATGGTAACATCTTTTAGATTTTTATTTTTTTTGTTTTTAAATTCTTTCTTTGGTTTTTCCTTTGCTTTCTCAATAACATTCATTTCAGCACCTTCGGTAGAGACACCAATGTTATATCCATTATCGAGTTTTATAACAACAATATGTTCTCCGGAAAAATTATTTCTTGGCATAATAATTCCTTCGAAAGTTTGGTCTTTATTTGTAATCTTTACTTTATCATAAATGTTTGCGCCATTATCACTAATAAATTTCTCGGCCAACTGAGGCATAATCCTACACTGAGGTGAGGTTTATTACTATCATCCCCGTAAGCTAAGCGTGGGTTTCAGAGACAGATTACAGAATTTGAAGGATTCCGTAGGTCAATGGGCAGATGGTGCTGCTGGAGGTTCTCAGGACAATAAAATAGAAAAAAACCTTACCGAAATGTCAGCAGGTACTGAGATTCAAAGAACAGCTGCAATTAAGGCCCTAGTCATTCAGGCACAGACTGAAGAGAAATGGCTTGACCCAATTATAGATTCATTTCTTCGAGTTTTACCAGATCAAATGGAATCTCCACAAGAAGCCTTGATAGAAGGGTTGATGGAATTGAGAAAAGTAAGGCCCAAAAGGGCTAAAGAGATTTTTGAAGGAATGCAATCAGCTTTGGATAGCCCTTATCCGTCAGTTCGTTCAAAAGTAATAGATATTTGGACAACTTTTTCATTAAAATCCAAAGTAAAGAATAATGACACTATAGCGGATTTATTTGAAATGCTTAGTGATGATGATAAAGATGTGAGATACCAAACTCAGGAGTCATTATCAAAGATTATGAATACGATTCCTAGAGCAGCACTTCCAGCCTTAAAACAAGCACTTCGAGATGATGATTGGAGGGTGGTTTACCATTCAATTGTGCTTTTAACAGAGTTTGCTAAAAAATATCCAAAGCCATCAGTAGCTTTGGCTCCGGAGGTAGTTTCAGCTTTTAATTCAGGTGAGAAACTGAAGGAAAGGGCTGCAGATTGTCTAGGAATGTTGGGATTAGCAGACCCCCATTCAGTCAAGGGTGCAGTTCCTGGATTGATTAAGGGAATCGAAAGTAAATCTTCTGAATTACGTAAAGCGGCAGCTAAGGCAGTAGGAAGAATAGGCAGTAAAGATGCAATGATTGTTTTCCATGCAGTTCCTAAATTAGCTAAGGTACTGAAGAATGATGATTGGTATGTACATACTGAAGTTGTCAAAGCTTTAGGCTATATTGGATCAAACAAGCCTACTTTGGTCAAACCCCATTTACCAATTATTAAGAACAGAACAACTACTGGTGCAGATAGAAATATTTGTCAAGCTGCAGAATGGGCTTACAAAAAAGCTGGCGGAAAATAAATGCCAGGACAAGGCCGACAGGGCCGGAGTGACGCTTTTCAACGCAAAGCCCGTCGTGAGGGTTATAGGGCAAGATCAACTTATAAATTGAAAGATATACAAAAGAGGAGTAAGATTTTTAAGAATGGAGATAAAGTTTTAGACTTAGGAGCTGCTCCAGGTGGCTGGTCACAGGTTGCATTAGAATTTATAGGAGAGGAAGGCAAGCTTGTCGGAGTGGATTTACAACACATATTGCCGTTGGCAGGGGCTATTTTCATACAGGGAGATTTACGTGAGCCAGAGATTAGAGAGCAATTACGGGATTTGATGCCCAAGGCCGATGTAGTGATATCAGATATGAGTCCTAATTTATCAGGAAATTATTCGGTAGATCAAGCGCGTTCGGTTGAATTATCATCATTAGCATTAGAGATTGCAGCCGAAAGGAAAGCTTCAGCATTTGTTGTCAAGGTTTTTGAAGGTGCAGATTTTCAGGAATACAGAAAGGCAGTAATTGATGAATTTGGTTCCGTAAGAACATTATCGCCTGAAGCTTCACGTAAACAATCTAGTGAAGTATATTTGATAGCCAAGCGGAAACGTCGATGAAATTAGGAATATTATTCTCAGGCGGCAAGGATTCATATCTTGCAATGCATTTAGCTTCAGAAGATCACGAAATATCCTGTTTGCTAACAATTAACTCTTCAAACCAAGATAGCTGGATGTTTCATACTCCTGCAATTACATGGACAAAATTACAAGCTGAATCTCTGAGTATTCCACAAATTATTCAAGAAACTGAAGGGATTCAAGACGATGAATTAGACGATTTAATTACTTTAATCAAAAAGGCAAAAAAAGAACATTCCATTGAAGGAATAGTTACAGGAGCATTAGCGTCGACATACCAATCAACGAGAATACAAAAAATTTGTAATAAATTGAATTTATGGTGCTTCAATCCAATATGGCAATTATCTCAAGAAAAATTACTAGAGAAACTTCAAAATTACAATATTAGTTCAATTATTACAGGAATCGCAGCAGAACCATTTGATGAATCCTGGTTAGGAAAAGAGATTGATTCTTCTACAATCAATGAGTTATTATCATATTCAAAAAAGTATAGAATTAATCCTGCTGGTGAAGGAGGAGAATTTGAATCTTTAGTAATAAATGCGCCTATGTTTTCAAAAAAGTTAGAGGTACTATCTTCAAAAATTCACTATTCTAATTTTTCAGGTCGCCTAGAAATAAAGGAGGCTAAACTCAAATGAAAATATTGTTAATATCAACTTGTAAAGAGAAATTGAGTGAATATGAATTTGTAAAACCAATTGTTGAAATAATTAATTCTTTTGATTATGATATTGTCAACTATAGAAACTTAGAAACTTTGAACCTTCAGATATATGATAAGGTAATAATTTGTGGAACCTCTCTAAAAGATAATGATTATTTGAATTACTTATTCGATTTTAACAGATTAAAAAATCACGGTAAAGGGTTATTGGGAATTTGTTCAGGCTTTCAAATAATATGCAGCATGTTTGATGAGGAAATTATAGTTCAAGAAGAAATAGGTATGATTAAGGTTGAGACACAGATTAAGAATCCCTTAGCAAGTGGAACTTTTCAAGCATATAATATGCATAATTTTTCGGTAGCCGAAGTCACTTCTTTCAATGTTCTAGCTAAAAGTGAAAATACAATACAAATGATATCTCACAAAATGATTAATGCTTTTGGCGTCTCTTTTCATCCAGAGGTAAGAAATCAGGAAATAATAACTAATTTTCTACTAATCTAAAGTTCTTTAGCGCCTTTAACTACTTTACTTGCACTTAGATTTGTAAATCCAACTACGCTTGCAATATCTTCTGTAGATGCGCTTTTCAAATCATCAACAGTATGGAATCCAGCATCATACAGATTCTCAGCTTTTACAGCTCCTAAACCTTTAATTTTAGCAACAGAAGAAACGAATGCACTTTTTCCTCCACCAGGTCCACTTGATTCTTTAACTTCAGGGAATCTTCCACCTTGTATGTTCCTCCATTCTTTAATAATTTCGGAGATAGATTCTAAGCTACTAATATTGGCGTTAAACCAACCATCTCTTGCATGCAAAGATTGTCTTGCTAAATCAAGTTCATCTTCCATTTCCTGTGTAATGGATAATAATCGTTCATATTTTTCGGTTTGATCTTCTATTATTCCTTGCATTTCTTTAATCTTAGGTTCATATTCAGCAGCAATTTTACTTTGCCTTTGTCTCTGAATTTCAAGGTCGCGGAGCTTTGCATCTCTTTCAGTAAGTAATTCTTGTAAAGAAGTTATCATAGTTTGCCTGGTTTCAATATCAGATTCTAAGTAATTTATTCTGTCCAAAGATGCATTCAAATCTTTTTCCTGTTGTTCATAAGCATCCCATAACTTTTCAAGCCTCTGTTGTTCTTGACCCAAGCTGTTTTCAAGCTGTGCAATTTGTTCTTCTAACTCAGCGCTCATACTAAACTCTATGTTTCAGACCACGCTACCTATTATATAATCTCCTCTGTCGATTAGATTTTGTGAAATTAACTGTAGGTTGCGGTAATCTGAAGACGAATGATTTGGATAAAATTTTATCTTTTGTAACTTCAAATTTAACCATTGTTGACTCAAAAAGTGTTTGCGGAATTGAACATTTGTATCAAGCTGCAACTCTTTCCCTATCATCTCACGATAATGGTTTTAATCTATCAAAAGATAAATCTACAGAAGTTTTACTATATCTAACTTCACTGCGACAAATATCAAAAGCATTAAAATTGGCTGGAATTAATAAAGATACAAAAGCTGTTGGGTGGGTCTATTTCGGTGAGCCTTCCCCAGATTTATCAGAAATAATTGCCGAAGATGATTCAGTTATTTCAATTAAAAATTATGATTTTTCTACTTTAGCTAAGGATATTAATATTAGTCTTGATGATAATATCAAGCAAAAGATAATTATGACACGAACTGCCATTTTACCAGTTCAGCCGCGGTGAATCAATATTCTATTTAGACATTGGCTAAGTTTTTTTATCCCGACCATCAATGTTTGCCCATGTCAAGCACTGAATTAATAGAAAAGTTGAACGGTGGGCTAGGCTGGGAATTACGTGCAGCTGCCCTTTATTCGCATTATTCCGCGTATGTTAAGGGAATTCACAGACTACATCTCAAACCTTTCTTTGATGAAGAAGCCACTGAATCTCATACTCATGCTGAAATGGTTAGATCTGCAATTGTTAAACTCGGAGGTACCGCAGTTACGGACAGAGATCCAACAGAGATAGTTCACACAACAGATTACAAGGTAATGCTGAAAGAATCTCTAAAAACGGAGCAAAAAGCTGCTGAAGGATATGAACAAGTTCTTGCTTTGATTAAAGATGATGAAGAAATGTACGACTCTATTGAACAAATTTACTTCCAAGAACTCCGTTCAGTAGAAGAAGTCACACAGCTTCTGTAATTACTGATCAATAATATTTTCTTTAATTCCCCAGCCGATAATACATCCAATTAGGGATCCTACAATTCCAAAGAACATGAATTCTACATCAGTAGCAATCATGTTACCTAGCGATACACCAGGATTAACATCGCCAAATGCAGTACTTGAAACTATGAATAGCGTTGCGGCTATTGAGCCTGGGTCTTGTGAAGTTAATAGAGAAGTTACAAAGAATGTTGTTCCTACCATTGCAGCCAATAATAATGCTGAATCTCCATCTAGAATAGAATTACTTGTTCCAGGATTAATTAAATCAAACAAATAAAATCCAAGACATGCACCAATAACCTGACCTCCAATGTAAGCAACAGTAGTATCTCTATCCATTTTATCTGAAAGATACGTTGGAATAGTTATTACTGGATTAAGATGACATCCAGAGACAGGCCCAAGAATGTGTACTAGAACAAAAAGAGTCAAAGTAAGAGTAGTTAATCCAATTAAAATATGCAATGTTCCATCGCCTTCACTTACAACGCCTGCATTATTTGTTAACGATGAAACTCCGAAAAAAACTAAGAAAAAAGTTCCCATTATTTCGGCGCTTACGGCTTTCCAATTTGTATTTTCAAACATATAATCTCATATATTCATTGGGTCTTGCTTTTAATACCTACTTGTGACTAAGAAGATATGATTCAGATAGCTAGTCCACAGATAGATAAAGAAGAGAGGGAGGCAGTGGATAGAGTTTTACGTTCAGGCATTATTGCACAAGGTCCGGAGGTAGCTAAATTTGAGAAAGAATTTGCAAAGCTTTGTGGAGTTAAATATGCAGTAGCAGCTTGTAACGGAACAACAGCTGGCCATCTAGTTATGTTAGCAAGCGGCATAGGGCCTGGTGATGAAGTAATCACAACTCCCTTCACTTTTTTTGCCACAGCCTCAGTAGTCATAATGGCAGGAGCCAAACCTGTTTTTGTAGATGTTGAAGAAGACGGTTTTTGTCTAGATCCTAGTAAAGTTGAAGCTGCAATTACAGATAAAACAAAAGCTATTCATCCAGTTCACCTTTACGGAGAGTTGGCAGATATGCCTTCATTTATGGAAATTACTAAGAGAAATAATTTGCTTTTAATTGAAGATTCAGCTCAGGCTCATTGTGCAAATTCTTGGGATGGAAATGCCGGTAGCTTTGGAAAAGCCGGTTGGTTTAGTTTTTATCCAACAAAAAATATGACTACCTCAGAAGGCGGAATCATAACAACAAATGATGAAGATTTTGCTAATAAATGTAAAATAATTCGTGCACACGGTATGTCTGCTCAATATCAGCACACTGAGTTCGGTTATAATTATCGTATGACTGATATCTCAGCAGCAATTGGACGTGAGCAACTTAAAAAGTTGCCAAATTTTAATGCTAGACGCAGAGAAATAGCCGAAAGATATAATTCTGAACTTTCAGACTTAGTGATTACTCCAAAAAATAGAAGAGGACATGTTTTCCATCAATATACTATTCGCTCCGATAAGAGGGATGAATTAAGAGAATTCTTATTTGAAAGAAAGATAAATACTGGAATATATTATCCTAGCTTATTGTATACTTACCCTTCCATGAAAGAGTACCAATCAAGTTGCCCTAATGCGGAAATTTTGGTAAAAGAAGTGTTGAGTTTACCAGTACATCCAGCACTTTCAGATTCAGACGTTTTTGAAGTAATTTCCTCAATAAAAGCTTTTTTTGATTAATTTTCTCCGATAATTAATTAAATTTAGAGCTTTAGGTTTGCATTTTTGGGCATAACTTTATACATTTTGTTCAAATGCTATTAATGAGGTCATATTTTGTCAAATTCATTCCCCAGATTAGGTAAACCAGCTCCACTCTTTGAAGCTGATGTTGTAAGATTTGATTCTCGTAAAAAACAAATATTTTTTGATAAAATCTCTTTAAATAAAATAATTGAAGAAAAAAAGTGGGCAGTTATTTTTTTCTATGCACGAGATTTTTCTGATTTATGCCCTACTGAAATTCACTCATTTAATCGTAGGATAAAGGACTTTGAAAGAGCTAATTGCGTTTTAATTGGATGTTCTACAGATTCAAAGAACTCACATAAGGCTTGGATGGAAAAGCCTCGAACTAAAGGAGGAATTGATAAATTATCATATCCTTTGATGGCAGATCCCTCTCTTAGGATTTCTACTTCTTATGGAGTTCTCCAGCGTTCTTTGGGCCAAGCACTAAGAGGGACTTTCATAATCAATGATGAAGGAATATTAATGTCAATGGCTGTAAATCCAGCTTGGATTGGGCGCAGTGTTGATGAAACAGTAAGAACGTTACAAGCATTGCAATCTGGGAAGTCTTGTCCCGCAGGTTGGCGTCCGGGTCGAAAAACGCTATAAATTGCAAATATATTGAGTATTTGTGAGGTACACTTAAATCCCCTTTTCCATCTATACAAAGAATATTATTATGCCAGAAAACTCAGAGGACTATAAAGCAGACCAGATTCAAGTATTAGAAGGGCTAGAAGCTGTACGTAAACGCCCTTCAATGTACATAGGCTCGACAAGTGAAGCTGGCTTACACCATTTAGTTTACGAAGTAGTAGATAATTCAGTTGATGAAGCAATGAATGGTCATTGCGATTCTATTGATGTTGTACTACATACAGATGGCTCATGTTCAGTAACAGATAACGGAAGAGGTATTCCAATAGATCCTCACCCTGTGTATAAGGTTCCTGCAGTAGAAATAGTCATGACTAAGCTTCATGCAGGAGGGAAATTTGACAGCGATACCTACAAAGTTTCAGGGGGTCTTCACGGAGTTGGAGTTTCAGTTGTTAATGCTCTTTCAACTAAAGCATCTGTAGAGATTCATAGAGATGGCGGCTCATACACTCAGACTTACAAAAGAGGTAATCTGGATTCAGATTTGAAAAGGTTAGGTGATAGTGATAAAAATGGGACATGCGTTAGATTTACTCCAGATGAAACAATCTTTGAGACAGTAGATTTTGATTATCAAACATTGAGGTATAGGCTCAGAGAATTAGCTTATCTTAATGCAGGAATCACTATAAATTTAAGAGAAGAAATCGAGAACGGTAAATCAGATAAGTTTTTCTACGAAGGAGGTATTTCAGAATACGTTAAATTCTTGAACAAAGGTAAGACCTCTTTAATGTCAAATCCTATGTTTGTTACTGGGGAAAAAGATCAAATTCAAGTTGAAGCTGCATTACAGTGGACCTCAGCATTTAGAGAAAACATACACACTTTCACAAATAACATTGCAACTCGTGAAGGTGGAACACATTTGTCAGGATTAAAAACAGCTTTAACTCGCACAATAAATAGCGTAGCTAGAAAAAGAAAACAGTTAAAAGAAAAAGATTCAGCATTGGAAGGTAATGATGTCAGAGAAGGTTTAACGGCTATTTTGTCAATTAAAGTACCTGACCCTCAGTTTGAAGGACAGACTAAAACAAAGCTAGGTAATTCCGAAGTTAAAGGTATTGTTGATAAAATCATGACAGAAGCTTTATCGAATTACTTTGCTGAGAATCCTTCAGATACTCAGATAATCATTTCCAAATGTATACAGGCATTTCAGGCTCGTGAGGCTGCAAAAAAAGCAAGAGATTTAACTAGACGTAAAGGGATTTTGGAAGGTGGAGGATTACCTGGCAAATTGGCAGATTGTCAAAGTAAAGACCCGTCCGAATCAGAATTATTCATTGTTGAAGGAGATTCAGCAGGTGGAACTGCTAAACAGGGAAGAGATAGGGCAACGCAGGCAATTTTACCGTTGCGAGGTAAAATTTTGAATGTTGAAAAGTCAAGAATAGATAAAATTTTAGCAAACAATGAAGTCATGGCTCTAATCACAGCTATGGGATGTAGCATAACTGGGGTCGAAGAGGAAGATGAATTTGAGCTTGATAAAGCTCGCTATCATAAATTGATAATAATGACTGATGCTGATGTAGATGGAGCTCATATCCGTACATTATTATTGACTTTCCTGTACAGGCACATGAAGGGTTTGATTGATGCAGGATATGTGTATGTCGCTCAACCGCCCTTGTATAAGGTTAGTAAGGGAAAAAAGATGTCATATGCGTACGACGATGTCCAATTAGAAAGATTATTGACAGAATATGGCTCTGGGGCTTCAGTTCAGAGGTACAAAGGGCTTGGAGAAATGAATGCAGTACAATTGTGGGATACAACTATGGACCCTTCAAGAAGAACTTTACTAAAAGTTGAGATTGAAGACGCTGAGTTAGCAGACAAAGCATTTGTTGAACTAATGGGCGATGATGTTCAACCAAGAAGGGAATATATCGAAGCAAATGCCACAGCTGTAGCTAATTTAGATATTTAGTTCTTCCATAACTTTTGGAAAAACTTCGGCAAATTTTTCAACTTCAGGGGTTGGTATAGAAAATGACACGCGTATGAATTTTTCTCCAAATCTAGTCGAAACATAATTTCCAGCTCGCACAAAAATATCATTTTCATACAATAATTTGTCCTGTACAGCCTGGGGATCAGCTTTATGCTTTGAAATATCAATAACCATCATACTAGCGGCTGAAGGATAAACTGGCAGTGATGCCCCTTCAACCTTATCAACAGCTTTTTTTATTATTTCCTGGTTCTTTCGTGCTGTATCTAGCATACCTGGTAACCAGTCTTTCTTAGTTTCTAAAGCTGCAATTGCAGCTCTTTGACCTACAACATTTATTCCTAAATCAGATACCATTGTTCCCCGAACTTCAGATATAAATTCTTTTGGCCCTACGAGTGAACCAACTCTTAATCCAGCAAGTCCACAATTTTTAGATACAGAGTAACCTGTAATCGTTCTTTCAGGTAAAATATCAGCAGCTAAAACATGATTAGGTGCAAAATCACAATAGGTAATATCATCAATTATCCAAAATTTGTGATCCTCAGCTAAGTCACATATAGCTTTTTTTTCCTCTTTAGGGTAAGTACTGCCTAGTGGATTTATCGGATCAATTAAAAAAATAGACTTAGTATTTGGATTGATAGCTTCCTTAATATCTTCTATATCGAACCTGTAATTTCCATGATAAATTGGTATATCTGTACACTTAGCACCACCTAATTTAGCAAATTTATGAACTACAAAGTATGACGGGTCCGAAGTAATCATTTCACTTCCTTTGGGCTGTATATGTCTCATTAAGCAGTAGAGGGCCTCTGTGCCTCCATTAGTGATGTGTAAATCCTGATCAGGTAGATTTAAGTCTTCTAAAATTAATTCTTTTAATCTGGGAAAGCCAGAGGCTAGAGGATATTTGGTATATTCTCTTTCATCAGCAGATTTTCTTATTGCGTCTTGAATAGCTCCGTGTGTAGGTAAATGGTTAGTATTTTGTGACATCCAAATTACATTTTTATTGTTGTGCGCATATTCAAAATCATTACTCATATTTTATTATACGGCCTAAAGATATTAAGGTTGGGCTCTTAATACAAATATACAAAAATGGCAAATTTAACTTTCGAACGTCTAATTAATAATAAAATATTTACAAGACTTACTTGGCTGAGGTTTATTGGGTTTGAATTTTGGATGGTTGGCTTTACTCCTTTTTTCATTGGCTATGTAATTTCTTCTAGAGAATTGTACAGTTTTGATCTATTTTATGGATTTCTGATAATAGCTCTACTTACTTCTTCTACCTTTGTTCTGAATCATATTTGTGATATTGATCTAGATAAGAAAAATCCCCGAAAAGAATTTAGTTTACTTGTTCGTGGTACAGTTAGTTTGAGGCAATCTTGGATTTTGTTCTGGTTTTTACAAGTCTCTTGTATAATTCTATCATTAAGGTATAATTTAGAGTTTTTATATTGCATATTGGGTTTAACTGTTATATCTTTTGTTTATAATATGGAACCTTTTAGATTTAAGTCCCGACCTGGTTTAGACTTACTGAGTAACGGAATCAGCTTAGGTTTTCTAATCCCTTTAGCTGCATGGTCAATAGAGCAGCCTCTTATTGAGTTTCCAAGACTTTTTTTCTTATCTACAATTTGCTATCTTTTAGCACTTTACTGTCCAACTATGGCAATTGACGTAGAGTTTGATAGAAGTTTTGGAATAGAAACATTTGCAACAAAATTTGGTGCAGAGTTCACTATGAAATTATCTTGGTTCTTTACAATTTGCGGAGTATTTATTCTATTATTTTCAGGCTACTTTGAAATTTTCCCTTGGAACTATGAATTATTCGTCTGGACTGGGTGGCTCTTAATACTAGAAATTTTAGTTCATTACATCTATTTGCCAATATCTCCACAGCCTACTTACAATATAGTTGCAAAAGGTTCTATAATTCTGGCAACTTTTGAAGCAGCAGCAACTTTGATGTTTTTAATTATATTTTTGAGATAAACTTATTGGTTCACAAATCCGAGAACTTTTTTACAATTTGAACAAGATACTGCAATGACTCTTCCAGCATTTCTTTGATTTCTTGAAGCCTCAGCTGTAAAATCTACCACTTGAAATCTGTAAGTATTACCATCAACTCCAATATTTTTATTGCAGTAGGGACATTTCGAAGGTGCGTCGGGATTATCCTTTGAACCGAACATATAACCCTATTGAGCATTGTTATTTAATATGTCTACTACCTTATTACATACAAATATGCCTTCATTAATGATAATCGGAACAGCTCATGTAATTGATTTATCTTCCCCACTTGAAGGATTCATAAGAGATTTTGACCCAACTTGTATTGCTCTGGAATTAGACAAAGAAAGGTGGATTGCTTTACAATCAAATTCTAAAAGTTCTGGAGGTCCATTTTTTTTAAGGTTTTTATCCAGAATCCAAAAACATTTGGGTGAATCTTTCGGTAGTTCACCAGGTTCAGAAATGTTGGCCGCGGGTAATATTGCAAGATCTTTAGGTGCAGATATTAAACTGATAGATAAACCGATATTAGATACAATAATAAGTACTTGGATAAATATGCCTTGGATTGAATTATGGAGAATAATTAAAGACAGTGTCTTTTCTTTTGTGGGTAAAAGTGGTACAAATTTTGGAGATAGTATGTTATCTGGTGATTTTACTAAAGAATTAAGCGAATTTTCAGTTAATTATCCTATTATCAAATCACATTTGATAGACAGAAGAGATACCTACATGTCAAAGAATTTAGTAAAATTATTTAGAAAGAGTCACGAAAGTAGGATAGTTGCAATAGTAGGAGAGGGACATGTTGATGGTATTAAGTCGAAATTGTCCTCACTTAATCCAAAAATAGTTAGACTTAGAGATTTACTTTCAAGAAAGAATAACACCTTGTCCTTTTCGATTAAAATTTAAAAATTATAAATTATTTCGAAACGGTAATTCCAGTTTGCTTGAACCGGAGTTCCTCCGTTAGTTAGCTCTATAGCAACTTGGTAATCTCCCAGATCTATTGAGTTGTCATCATTGGACATAATTTCGTTCCAACTTGCACTTTCCCCACAAGCTACATTTCCATTTTCTTCAGTTATTTGATTTCCGTCTGGATCTTGAAGTGAAATAACGTAGTTTAGAGCTCCACCTAATCCTACACATCCTATATCTGTGAACTCTATCTGTAGAGATGAAACAAAAATTTGAACAGGTAGGTTGTAACTCACAGTATCCTCATTTCCATCTACTAGTTCGTTTCCTTGTCCTTCATCCACATAATCCTCTGGAACTACTTGCAACATTTTAGTAACTTCTCCGGTCTCTCCATCATCATCAATTACTGTTAGAGTTACATTGTAGTATCCTCCTAAGTCCCATGAATATTCAGCACTAGATTCATTTGTAGTTAATTCATCTCCATTGCCAAAATTCCATTTGTATTCTTTGATTGGAGCTCCAAGCGCTGATGAATCGCTCGCATCCAGTGTTACATTATCATTGGCCCTTATCTTTTCACCAGATGAAAAAGTAAAGCTGGCAACAGGCCCCAAGGATTTAACTTCAATATCTTTTGTTGAGGTAGTTTCTTGTCCCTCACCATCTTCGACGGTAAGTGAGACTGTAAATATTCCCGGAGAATTCCAACTGTATTCTGGAGATTTAAGCGATGAGGTTTTATTGTCTCCAAAATTCCAGAGAAAATCTAAGGCCCCACCCTCAGGATCATACGATTCTTCCCCAGAAAGTTGTATGTTTTCACCCACAAATAGGGAATTTACGTCACTTGTAATTTTTGATACTGGAGGTAAATTAGTAACTGTGAACGAGTGAGTAGCTGAACTGATTTCTCCATCAGGGTCTTCCACAGTTAAACTAATTGAATATTGACCTTCACTCAAGTCTAATGAAAATTTGCTCTGTTTTGATGCAGTATAGCTTGGCCCCCCAGCTTCCGAGAGGTCCCACGTATAAGTCAAGAAGTCATTATCAGGGTCACTGCTTGCCAATCCGCTGAATACAATTTCGTTTCCTTCGGAATAGGCACCTCCATTAGTTGGAGTTGTAATTATCGCTGTAGGGGGCCTGTTGCCAGGTTCTACAGTAATTACAACTATATCTTGACTAGTTAATCCTCCTGGATCTTGAACAAGTAAAGTTAGTACCAAATCTTTTCCAGCATTGTCTATGATAACTGTGTCAGACACTTTATTGCTCAAATCAATAGGACTCCCTAGTCCCGAAAGTGTCCATTTGTACTGTAATTCATCTCCATCTGCATCTTTAGAAGCGGATCCGTCTATAGTGAAAGGTTTTCCAGCCTCAACAATGTCAGCCTGTCTAGGCATCATAATTAATGCCTCAGGTGCGGTATTTTTATCAGAATCTTCATTCTCTCCAAGACATCCACTAAAGCATATGGCTACAAGAGCTAGAGCAATACAGATATTTTGAATTTTTTTCATATTTTTAACGTAAGATATTTTCAATTATCAAGCAATAAGTTTAGTTCTTATCGGTCTCTTTCCTCCACATGCTTGACAATCTAAAAATAAGGTTCTACCTCTCTTAATAAAATCGGTATCAGGTCTGTTACATTCTTGGCAAATCACAAAAGTGTCTATGTACAATTTAACGCGTTCTTTGATTTTTTTTTCAGGAACTCTACCCTGGAGGACTAACCTTCTATTGTCAATAGATCCTGCAGTTCCTAGTTCCTGTAGTAGAAATTTATACAAATGATTTTCTTCTCTTCTCAAAATATCCAGAATTTCTGTAAAGTTACGTATTATTGTTTTTTTACTTCCTTCGTGTAATACTTCAGGTACAGGCGGAGTAAATCTTTCAGAGTTTTCCATTACATCTTCCAAGCCTTCTCTTGCCCTCTCCAATAGTTTTTCGTAGTCTAAATCCACATCATCCCAAATCAAGCCCTTGTAAAAACTTTCCTTATGGTTTTCTGATGAATCCATAAAGTAAACCGATTGAAAATCCAAAATGTTGTATGAATAAAACTAGTGGTGCATAAAGACCTTGTTTTACTTTACCAGTTTGAATGCCCACTAGAATACCAGCAATGCTAATAATAGTGAAATACGCTAAATTTAGGATCATAGGTATTATTAAATCTAATTTTCCTATTGCAGGCAATTCAATTTCTGATAGTGAAATTGAATATAAAGCCATCAAGAAAATAAAAGCACTAATGAATGCAAAATATCGAATATCAAAACTGTCGGGATGCATCCTTGTTACTTGAGCTCGAGTTTTACCATAATTAAACATCTGTTTTAGAAATGGAATAGGTCTAGATCTTCTATGGTGCCATACAATAACATCCGGTGCATATAGAATTTTAAATCCATTTTTAATCAGTCTAATATCAAATTCAGCATCTTCTCCTGGCCATAGCGTATCATGAAATTGGACGGTTTTGAATACCTCTTTTTTTATAATATAATTACAAGTAGGATTATGTTCGATTTCTTTTGGTTTTGCATGTCCAATAGTATATCTAAATGAAAAAAGAAATTTTGAACCGAAGATTCTACCTACTGCCTTAGCGAAAGGTAGCCCTTCTCTGGGTGTAAAATTAGGCCCTCCAACACCCACGTATTCACTGTTATCGTTTAGATGTCTAACCGCATTACTTATCCAATCTTCTTTTAGAATTGTATCATCATCCGTAAATGCGATAATCTCTCCTTTGGCCAATTCTACCCCAATGTTGCGTTTTTTACCTGCTGCGAAGGGTTCATATTTTACGGTAGTCTTTATTCCGTATTCTTTAGCCCTTTTGGAATTCAGACTCAATAATTTGGTTTCTTCATCCCCAATTAAAATTAATTCAAATTTGTCTTTTGGGTAATCTAATTTGCTAACACTTTCAACTAGACCCTTGATGAATTTCACATTACCTGTTGTAGGAATTACTATAGATACAAAGGGTATACTTTCCAATTTCATCACCAATTATTTTTTTTAATTTTTAAAACCTTTTCTAGGTCAGTAGCTAACTCCTTAACTTGATTTAAGTCTTTAGTTATAATTGCTATTTTACCAGAAGCATATATGTTTATTTTGCAATCTTTTTTTAAAGATAGCATAGAGCCCGTGAAAGCTAAAATTTCAAACGAAAAGTTTTCTATTTTTTTTACAATTTCATCCAGTTCAAAAGTTGATTTATTCTTTGGTTTAAGAATATAAGATTTACAATTTTGGCAAGGCTTTACTAGTTCAAACACTTATTCCCAGTATATTACTTCAATTTTTACGGTATATTCATTGCTCCC
>Ga0208390_1000115_pt1 | contig 24455 bp, 14 predicted proteins | sample Knorr_S7_td_Surf_FD_185594 | JGI IMG/M metagenome (GOLD analysis project Ga0208390, IMG submission 185594) | Marine microbial communities from Southern Atlantic Ocean transect - Knorr_S7_td_SurfaceA_ad_6m_LV_A (SPAdes) (version 2) | ecosystem: Environmental > Aquatic > Marine > Oceanic | place...
TACTTCAGCTTTAGGGGCTTGTCTTGTACTGGTAGATCCGTAACGTTGTTTAAATCTTTCAACTCTTCCTGTAGAGTCAACAAGTTTTTGCTTTCCTGTAAAGAAAGGATGGCTTGCACTTGAGATTTCTAGTTTAACTAATGGATATTCATTTCCATCTTCCCATTGAATAGTTTCATTTGTTTTTATAGTTGAACGAGTAAGGAATGCGAAACCCGCATCTTCATCCTGAAAAACAACTTCTCTATAATCTGGGTGTATACCTTGTTTCATAATTCCACTTTACAATAATATCTAATCTACTTTATATGATTATTTTGCTTTTGCTACATCTTTTAAGAAAGCATCGTTGCTCTTCGTCTCTTTTAATTTATCAATTAAAAGCTCTGTTGCGGCTCCGCCTTCAAGAGCAACTAATACTCTTCTTAATGCCCATAACGATTCAAGTTCTTTTGGAGATACAAGTCTTTGCTCTTCTCTCGTACCTGAAGGAGTGACATCAATAGCTGGGAAAACACGTTTATCTGCAAGTTGTCTATCAAGGCGTAACTCCATATTTCCAGTTCCTTTAAACTCTTCAAAGATAACCTCGTCCATTTTTGAACCAGTCTCAACAAGTGCAGTACCAAGAATGGTTAAACTACCTCCACCTTCAATATTTCTTGCTGCACCAAAGAACTGTTTTGGAGGTGTTAATGCTGTCGAATCGACACCACCAGATAAAATTCTGCCGCTCGCAGGTGTTGCTAAGTTGTGGGCACGAGCAAGACGAGTAATAGAATCAAGTAAAATGACAACATCCTTTCCTTCTTCTACTAGTCTTTTAGCTCTTTCAATTGCTAATTTTGATACCTGTGTATGTTCATCTGGTGGTCTATCAAATGTTGAAAATACAACTTCACCATCAACAGATCTCTGCATATCGGTGACCTCCTCAGGCCTTTCATCAACAAGTACTACCATCAAATAAACTTCAGGATTGTTGGTAGTAATTGAGTTTGCAATTTCTTTCAAAATTGTTGTTTTGCCTGCTTTAGGAGGGGAAACAATCAACCCTCTTTGGCCTTTTCCTATTGGTGCAATTAAATCAACAATTCTTGGAAGAATTTTCTGTGGACTTCCATCAATTTCTAGCTTTAATCTCTCATCTGGAAACAACGGTGTTAATTTATTAAAGTCTACTCGTCTGGCAAGTAATTCTGGGTCTGCACCATTGACTGTTTTTGGTTCAATTAATGCAGGATACTTTTCTTTTTGTCTAGGTGCACGAATTGGACCACTAACTAAGTCTCCCTTTCGCATTCTGTATTTCTTAATAACTCCAGCAGCGACATAAACATCTTCTTCACTTGGTTTATATCCATTACACCTTAAAAATCCATATCCCTCAGGTAATGTATCCAAGATACCTTCTCTTGTTTCACCTTTTTTAATTTCGCTGCTTCCAGAACTGACAACAGCAGGAGCATCATCATCTTTAGATGTGCTTATTACTTCCGGTGTCTCTTCTTCGATTGACTCTAAAATATCATCACTGTGTTCAACTAGTAGATCAATTAATTTTGCTTTTTGGAGTCCCTTATGTTCAATACCTAAACTTTCAGCTATTGACCTCAAGTCTGCAACTGGTTTTGATTGTAACTGTGATCTTGCGGACATATTTTCTCCTATATATAAATCAAATTTGTTTGAAATGATTTGTGAATTGTATTTGTCTGAAAGACATTCTTATTATATACATATATTTATTAAATCAACAAGATTTAAAATTAATTAGTTTTGATTAATGAATATGGAACAACAAAAATTAATGTCATTAAATAGTAAACAATTCCAAATATTGCCATTTCTGGAATATTCAAGATAATTGATAATGTCAAAACAATTGGAAAGTTTTGACAAAGCGCCTCTATAAGCACTGTTCTATCATCGACCCTACTAATCTGGGTTAATTTTGATGTTAAGTTTTGCAAAACATATATTGAGAAAATAGAACTAAACACCAAAATTATACTTTCACCAAAATAGTTAATGAGCGGTTCTCGAAGTTCATATGGTCCAGTAATTGTAATTGTTAAAATATAAATCTTTAAAAACTTATCAAGAAAAGGTGATGTTTTTTTAACTATTTTTATTTCTTTATAATTTAGGTAGAAGCCAGTCATGTAGGGAGCAAATATAAGTAATGCTAACTGTACAAATGTTTGGAGAATATTGAAATTAAAATCATCTAAGTTTACGCTTATCAAACTCAACCACAAAACAGTTGTTAAAGGAGATACAAGTGAAGTAATTGAAGTGAGTGTTACTGATAATGGAATATTGCCATCCTTAAAATGAGTAAGAATACCAGAAATAAAACCACCAGGAGCCAAAAGTACTACAGCTATTGATAAAGAAAAAATACTATCACTAAAAATTTGAGAGAGAATGAGGCCTATTGCTGGAAGTGTTATGATTTGAAATAATAAAGCATAAGTCAATGTTTTCCTGTCTTTAAAAGTTGTCTGAATACTTTCCAAAGAAGACTGTGTTCCTAAAAAGTAAAAAAGCACTGGAATCATTGGTGGTATCGTTCTTAAAGTAAGCGACGAGTCGATTAATCCCTGTAAGTTATCCATACTAAAGATATTAATTAATTTTTTTTACTTTTATTGTTTTACCGAAACTTTAGCTACAGAGATCCATAAATTCCTGTAAATAGCTAACCTCTGTATCAGTTAAAACATTTGTTTCACGATAAAAAACATAATTTCCACCGAAATAAAGAACTAGAGAATCTGCAAAAAGCTCTTCACTACCAAAATACTCCTGGGCCTGCTTTCTTTTGTTTGAACCATCTGGCGCAGTACAGTTCCTACTAAGATAAGAAAATGCATGTGAAGACTCGTGTAACAATGTATCAAAAGCCCTATCTGCCTTAAAGGCTCTATTTGATACCCATATCGATAATTTCCAATCAGCATTTGTATCCCCATTTTTAAATGTTCCTACTGAGTCCCATACACCAAATGGACATTCGCCCAACATTTCTACCCCGTAGAGGTGGCAACCATTTATAAATGATATTTTTTCTAACATTGTTTGCTTATACACTTCAGGAAGATTTTGTACCAAAGAATCTAATAAAGTTTGGTTTTCACCCTCGAATCCATCAAAAGCTGCATATACACCATCGTATGGGGCGGCGTCTATTGGATTATCATCATTTATAGTCACCGAATCTTTCTCTGGGGTTACCTCAACTGTTGTGGTTGTTGTTGGAATAGTAGTAGTTGTAGTTGTAGTAGACGTTGTAGTTGTCGTAGACGTTGTGGTTGTTGTTGGAATAGTTGTAGTTGTAGTCGTCGTAGTTGTTGTGGTTGTAGTTGTAGTAGATGTTGTGGTTGTTGTTGGAATAGTAGAAGTTGTAGTAGTCGTAGATGTTGTAGTTGTAGTAGATGTTGTGGTTGTTGCTGGAATAGTAGAAGTTGTAGTAGTACTGCTCAAGATATTGTTGTATGAAACAATTAAGAAAATCCCAATAGCTAGTATTGAAAAAGACACCCATGTTGCTCTGTTATTCATTAAGCTTTAGCGAATTGAATCTTCTAATTCTTCCTCAATTATTTCACCTATTTCTTCATCTGAAGCAATTTCACTGCCATCGTAATCCAGAGGTCTATTTAATTCAGCATATTTTTTCATGAAATTTCCTAAAATAAGAATAATCAAAATATAGAAAAGCAAAACTAGAGCAAATCTATACGCTAATGATCCACTTTGCAACAATGTCTGCTGCATGGCATTAAATTCACTGTCTGGGGGTAATACCAAAATTCTAATAAACAGCCATACACTTATTAGGAAACTAACAACAGGCAATGCTTGATTTAGTCCTTTTGAATCTCCAATTGCATCAAACAACTCATTGCCACCCCATGGAACAGCTTTAAAGATGACACCCTCAAGACACATAAGGTAAGTCAATTTACAAACCGCCATCAATACACCTGAATTTTGTACCGAATCAAAAGAGGTTGCATAGAAGAATAAATATCCGACAATAGCCAAAGAGATCATAGAGAAAAACTTGGGTGATAGATTTGCTTGGCGACGATTTGAAACTATGTGCAAAGAAGCTATGAAACCTAATATAAAACCAAAAGGAAGGTCTATAACAATAAATAGTATGGTGGATAAAATAGCAAAGAACATAGCTTGCGGATTCCAACTAAATCTTGTTTTTTGATTATATTTAAAGTATTCAATCAAAGACTCAATTCCTTCATAAGAAAATGTTACAATAATCAACCCAAACAAAACACCAAGAAATATTGCTAAATTTTGTGGCTCTACAGAAAATGTAAAACCCTCTTCAACAAAAGCATATATCAAAGAAGTAATCATAGCCATTAATGAAATCTCCATGAATGTCTCTAGTCTGGTTTTTTCCTGTAAGACACTCTCTCTTCTTGTCCATTTCACTCTATAGTGTGAAATAATTCTATTGAACCATTCTTGTGCTAGTAGAACAGCATAAAATAAAAATATAATCATAGAGGTAATACCAAATGCAAATGCATTTTTTGCCTGATCTGAAAAGTCTATATCACTAAATAATGGAATAGTTGTTATTAATTGGTTTGTAAATTCGATATTACCAACTGTAGAACTTTCTTCTATAGCGTCTAAATTGATATCGGGTGTTGGAATAGTAGTCGGAACTAATATTGGTAGTTCAGGCATTTCATCAATAATAAATTCCTCTGATTCATACTCTTCTGTAACTTCTCTTAAACAGAAAGTATGAGTGCAGTCATCGCCCGTGTATTGAACAAAATTAAATGTTGATATTTTTAATTTTATGAATAATTTAGACTCTCCACTCCATTTAATTGTTCTTGAACCAATAAGTTCGTCCATTGTGATATTGTCAATGATTAGTGGATTTTCAATTTGTCCATCTTCAGGATTTTCAAATAATACCTCCAGAACTATATTTTGTAAGTTTTCAACTTCGTTCATTGACCAGGAAATAACTAAATCATTTGAGTCAACTCGTTGTGCTGAAATGTTGATTTCAGCATCTTCAATATCTCCAGCATTTATAAAAAATAAAAATATGAGGAAAACAGAAATAAATTTTTTAGACTTCATCCAAATACCTCAATTTTTGTCAACATACCTACAACAACCAGTCTTTGCCTAGCTGAGAATTTTGGGTGACAAGTTGTTAATGTAATCCTGTCATCTCCAAATGAAGATAACAGATATGTTTCACTTGGATCTACAATTTTTATTTCACTCACCGTATATGTATATTGGTTTGAATTAGTTTGAAAGTATATGTTATCTCCGGGTTCAAGTTTATCTAAATTTTTAAATGGGGCACCGTAAGTAGTTCTGTGCCCGGCAATAGCAAAATTTCCACCTGTTCCTGGAAGAGCTGTAGATAAATAATAACCAGGACCAAACTCTAATTTTTCTAAGCTGGAACCGTAAACAACATAGTGGTCAATATTTGATGGGAAAATTATTAATCTTCCTACAACATCAGGAAGAAACTCCTCATTGGCATTTGTGTTTCTCATTGTTTTGCTAACGAGACTTAGAACAGATTCTTGAAACTCCCCTGTTTCATCAAGTGATACATTTGTTTCTAAAGAATTTGAATTTATAGATCGCAATTCTTCAAGTGAAATATTCTGGTTTTGTTGATATTTGACACTAAGTAAATTTTGCTCATCATCTATAACTGACATTGAGAAAAAAGTTTGACTTATTGAATAAATAATTACTAGAAGACCAGCTATCAATAAGCCAAGTCCAAGTGGAACAATCCCAGGTCTTCGTCCACTATTTGTTACATAGCCAGATTTTTGTCTGGTTGCTGTACTTACTCTGTCGTTGAAATTTAAACTTGGTAAAGAAAGGTGTTTACTTACTGGCTTCTTAGTAAATAAAATTGTAAAACGACTCGACATTAATAAGTTAAGTCTTTCTCTTAAAAGCTCTTCATTTACTTCGATTCCTAAATATTTGGAGTTTCTACTTACATTTTCTACAGCTGCAATCATGTAATCCATTTCATTCAACATGCCTGTTACTTCTGTAAGGTAATTTTTAGAATTTAATACTGGATTAAATTTTTTACCAATATCGATACTTATTAAGACTTCTGTCCCAATTGTATTTTCAATGATTTTTTTTAAAGTATTTGATTTTATATAAACTTCAGCAAGCTCAACTTCATATTCTTGTGTAAGTAAATTTACAGATTTTTGATTTTCTATTTCATTGTTATTAATAGAAATTTCATCTGAACTCTCTTCAGAACTCATCTCATTATTTTGTACCTGTATGGTTCCATAAACTATATTGCTAATCTCATTAGCGATGTCAGGATTTTCTAATAAGAAAAACTTTGCCTTTTGTTTTCCATAAGCAATCTTTTCATTTTCATATAAATACCATGTTCCCTTTTTCTTGATTACTCCTTTTTCAACAGCAAGGTCTAATAAATCTCCTCCATAAACAAATTCCCTATCATCTATTGCTATATCGTTAAAACCAACAGTTAAATTATTAGTTTTTCTAGAAAATCTCGAAAAGCGTGGTTTTTTTACTTCGTCTTCAAAATCTGCATCGTAAATAAGATCACTATCTTGAACATCAGTGATGACATTTGGATCATTCTGTCTTTTTCTTCTAACCCTTAGGACTGCAAGGACTGCAACAATATTCAGGATTATAATGAAAAGATATACAAAAAAATACTGCACTAGTACCTATACCCTCTCCTCAAAATAAGCCCACCAATCAACATAAGTAGAGAACCAAACAAAATTATTAATCTTCCAACATTAGTTCCTGTTATTGCATATCCATCATTGTTATTACAGCTGGCATCTCCAGGACAAAGTGGAGTTGGGTTTGGAGAAGTTGCATTTTCATCATATACCCATTCAACGAAGTCATCTCCGGGAAGGAAGAAAATATCTGTTCCATTATTTCCCATTTCTTCATCATCGCCAACTCCATCGATAATATTTTCGACTTCTATCCCCTCAATAGGATTTTGTTCGTCAGTAGGACTGATTCCATTGTCAAGACAGTCTGAAGTCTTGTTTTTAACCATTGTTTGTGTCTTGTTGTTTTTAACATTTGTAACTTCAAACTCTACGGTGAAAAACTTATCTTCACTAATTTCAAAACTGGAGAACTGAATAAACTGTCCTGCTGGAATAGTTTCTTGTTTTTCAAACACAGTAAATTTATCGACCCATACTCTTTGAATAACTTCTGCATCAACATTGGACCTTGTGTTGTCAACAGTAATACCAAACATAGCACCACCGTCTTCATCACAGACCCTATTTGTCGAAATTAAAGGTTCGAAAATAAATAAGTTCTCAGGAAGAGTTGTAGTAGTAGTTGTGCAATTAAGTGTTAATGAAGTTGATGAAGTCCAATTACCATCAACAGATATAGTAGAGGCATCGCTAGTTGCATCAATTATTCTCCACTGTATATTTTGTCCATCTGAAATTTGTAGGGTCTTTGTTGTATCATTACCTGCACCAATGACTAAAGTCTCGTATCGAGCAAATGCACCATTATCTATCTTGTACTCCAGTAAGTATGATTTTTGCGAACTAGAGAGATTTGTAACTTTAATAGTTGAAAGCGCCTTATTATCTACACAAGTTCCAAGCGAATGGAGAATTTGTTGACTTGTTCCATTTTGACAGTTTGTTGGTGATGTGTCAGTTAACGTCTTATAGGCGTCATCAGCAAGATTCGTTGGTTTATATCTCCAATAAATTTGCGTTCCTGGAGATACTTGAATTAAATCCGTAAAGTGAGTTTGGTTGGAAGCTATCAAAACTGGGGTCTCATTATTCCAACTTACCCCATCAAATGAGTAGGAATATGTGACAGTCAAACTTGTACTTGTTGGGTTAGAGATTTTTGCTTGAGAGAATGGATCATCCTCGCTACAAATAAACTCATTTACCGCAGTTAAGTTATTTCCAGTTGATGTACAGTTTGTAATTTTGTAAACTAATCCACTATTAGTCCAATTTGTAGTTCCAGATGGAGCATATTGAAATTCAACATAAGGATCAATCAATGTGTAATCAACGGTCTTTTGTTGATTAGCATTAATTGGAGTGGTCGTTAAAGTCTTCCATGTATCAGTTTGTAAATATCTATATTGAACAGTCACACTTCCATCGACTGAAGAAGTGTTATTCAAGGTTAATGTTACCTTCGTATTGGTTGCTTGGTTGTTATTTACTGTAGACGCATCTTGACAGGCTGTTTGAGTTTGCAATGTAAAGACAGGTGTACATTGATTTGTCTTTGATAATGATGGTACTGAATTGTCATCACTAAAGTCAGTGTCTATAGATGCAATAAATTGCCATCTGATTGACTCTCCCTGTCTGATTGGCCATTTAAACTCACCACTTGAACCAGACGAGATTGCAACATTTGCAAACTTTGTCTCTGCTGTTCCATTATTGATTTGTACTTGAACGTTATAGTACTGAGTGACAGATCCGGTATTGTTAATGGTTAAAATAGAGTACTGCTCTCCATCTACACAATTACCTAAAGTATGAGTAAATGTTGAGTCTATTGAACACTCAGATTTGTAGGCTGATGACGCGTTTGTCCAAGCTCCTGCGAAGTCATTATTAGCTAACGAGGATCTAAATTGCCAGTTAATATAACCATTAGCATTTAAAGCAGGTGCGCTAAATTCTTTAAAGGACCCAGCATTGATTGCCTCGATAGGCATTGTCGTATAGCCTGACCAAGTACCATTTAGAGATGACTTTGTTCTGTATTGCACTTCTGCATAAACAATATTGTTTGTTGTTGAAGGATTGTTAATTTTAAAGGTTCCAATCCTTTGTCCCTCTACACAATTAGCGAAACTATGTTCATAAGTTAATTGGCTAATAACTATTTCATCACAATTAATTGCAGGTTTGTCATTCGTTAGTTCTTCATCAGCACTTGCAACACCCGCAGCTGTACTTGCATACTTATACTTCCACTTAACAATTGATCCATTCGCAATATTGTTTTGAGTAAATACCTTATCTGCAGTCGTTGTAACTTTCTGGCTTATTGCATGGTTATTCCATGAATTTCCACCATCATAACTAATCCAAATATCCGCATACACATCAACAGATCCAATATTTTTCAAAGTAAGTGTTGATGAGGCTTTTCTGTCAACACAAGATCCAATCGCAACTGTGTGTTCAAGAAGACCCTCACATAATACTGACAAAGGAGTAGGTGTTGCCAATTCAAATGATTTTGTTGATAAAGCATTCACAGATAGTGTATCTTTATATCTCCACGAAATTGTAGAATCTGAAGGTACCGAAACTGAAACAGATTCTTCTACACCATTCTGTATAGCTGTATAGTAATTATTTGTCTGTGCGCCTTTTGGATTAGTCCATGTTCCACCATCAATTTGATATTCAATTTCAAAAAATGCTGGTGCCCCTGTGCTTGCTTTATTGCGGTAATAAAATACTGAATTTCTCGTACCATTAACACACGCGTCTAATGCAACTCTTACTTCAATATCACCTGAACAATTAACTGGTCCCAAAGTATCTAAAGTCTTATACTCAACACCTGTAAAGCTGTTACTAGTAGAAGTCTTATACCTCAATGTAAAGTAACTACCCTCTGGTAGGTTGACAAGATCATCTTTACTTCCCTGAGCTGGTAATCCAAAATTGTCTGTGACTGATAACCAGTTTGAAGGATTTTGTTCGAGAGCATACTCAATCAAATAATATACGTCTGAAGAACTGTTATTTACGGACGTAACTGTTGCGGTTTTAGAACCATTAGATGCACATGTGTTTCCAATTAAACCATCAACTTCATTTTGTGATGTACAAGAAATTGTCATTACAGTCGTTTCTTGATAGTTTGTTGAGAAGGTTGCATTGTCCTTGGAAGTCTTGTATCTCCATTGAATCGTATCAGCGTTTGTAAGATTTGGTTTTTGAATTTGCACTTGAGAATTAGGCGCAACAATCACTGTGTTTTCAGATGTCCATGCACCTCCGTTAACTTTTGATTCAACTTGAAAATATACATCCGATGTTGCGGAAGCACCATTCTTTGCAAAAAAGTAGGCTTCTTTGGTCCCGTCTCTACATGACCCTTGTGATATTAAGAAACTTGGATCAATAATGTCACAATTTACTGCAGTTGATTGTAAAGCTGCTTGGGCTGGGGCTGTTGCCAGGGTATTTTGATCGTCTGATACAGCATATCTCCACTCAATATATTTTCCTGAAGGAACAGATTGTGTAAATGGACTTGCTGAGGAATTAGCACTTACAAGAAGATCAGCTGTGTGGGTTGTAAATCCACTCTCACCTTGAATTTTGTATTGAATTTTGTAACGTAGATCTGTACCTGTATTGTTTTGGATTACATAAGTAGCTGTAGCCTGACCGTTTGTATCACATTCGCCCATTGATAATGATTGAATAGTGTCAAAAGTACAATCAGCAACAGCACTATCAGTAAGTTCAATATAAGATACCCCTGAAGGACTTGCTGCTTGAGTATGTGGATAATATTCTACTTTCAGTCTCTGACCAGACGGTACAGAGACGTTTCTTGTCTCTTCCTGGCCAGGCTGTACATCTTCAACTATGGTTAGGTAGTTGTTGCCACCATCTACTGAGTATCGAATATGAAACCATGTATTGTCATTTGATGAAACTGGGTTTTTTAGTGTAAGTGTGGCTTGTTGTGCTCCAGCGACACAGTTACCTAATATGAATTCAACTGTTCCTCCAACAACTGGACAATCAACTATATCAGACTGCACTACATCTGCAGTTGTTGAATATGCAGCTCCAAAATTATTTTGAACTGTTGATGCAGTTACTCTCCAATATATTTTTTGTGTATGCTGAACATCTATAGGTGTGATTTCTAGATTACTCGAGTGATTAATCTCAATAGTTGAATCAACAACTTCCCAGTTAGTACCGTTAAAGGACCTTTCGACCTTGAAATATAAAGTTCCGTATGTTTCGTTATTAGTTATTGTAAGTGTTGATGCTTTGACACCATTGGTACAAACACCAAGTGATTGAGTAACTGTAAAATTTGTCACACAATTGACAAATGTAGCAGTGTTGTCATACGTCCAATTACCCGTAAAAGTTGAGGTATATGACCATTCATATCTCCAGACTATTTTTTGGCCTTCAGCGACATTTATCGAGTCTGCAGTAATATATGGTGCTCCATTCGCTGGAAGAAGATCATCGAATAGGGAGGTGTTTACCCATGTACCAGATGATAATTCTCCTTCTGATGCAGTTGTAATAATTTTATATTGAACTCTTACATAGGCTGCAGATGTCGATGATGTTGTATTAACCACAGTAAGGTTTGGTTGTTGCACATTGTTTGTAGTACAAACTGGTGCATTTGGAGTAAATGAAACTGTGTTAAATGGACAGTCAACGATCAATGTATCGGTGTACTTTAAATCTGCAGTTGCTAACGTAGAAGTGCTTTTGCTGATTCTATATCTAACTTGTATAGATGCAGAGTGTGGAACAGTGACATTTAACTGTAACTGAGCATCATTACCACCCGTAACAGTTTCCTGTGATCTATACACTATCCAATCACTGTCAGTACTTCTCTTGTACTCAATCTTGAAATATGTTGTATCTGTGGAATTCACATCCAAAGTTACTGTTGGTGTAGCAGCACCATTTCCACAAGAACCAAGAGTAAGATCTACAACACCACCGGAACAACCACAGTCAACAGTCTCACTTGCATCTACAGATTCCCAGTCTTGACCAACAAAGTCACCACCATTAGTAGTGTCTTTTATTCTCCACGTAATTGTTTGTCCATCAGGTACAAATACTGTCTGCGATGAGTCTTGGGCCCCCGCCGCAACCGATATGTCGTAAGCCGACTCAATATTAGGATTAGAGTACTGCCATGTTAGACCACCATCCAATGAATACATAACCTTGTAATAGGTTGTATAGTTTTCGTTATTATTAATAGTTAATGTTGAGTTAGCACCGCCATCACTACACACACACTCAGTTACAGTCTGCGAATATGTAGAATCAGGATCACAGTCTACAGAGATATTTGTAGTATTTTCATATACTACTGTTCTGAAGTTTGTCGACAAAGTGGTGTCATTTTGATTTTGAGAACTAGTTGGCATTCTTGTATAAAGACCGTTTTTGTCTGTTGTGCCAATATGGTCAAAATAACTACTTAATTGGTTAAAATCTCTAATGTATCCCCACTGAACAGTAATTACTGTGGTGTTTGGTAATGTTGTATTATCGGGAAGCAAAAACGAAGTCGTGTTATTCAGATATGCTTTCTGATGAGCCGAGTACGTCGTTCCTCCATTTGTTGAGTATCTATAAATTAATGTTGCGGCTTCGTAAGGGGTATTATGTGAAACGGTAGTATCAGTAAATGTAAACTCAACTTTTCCTCTATTTTCCTGACATTGTTGTTGTGTAGAAACTAAAGTAACTGGTTCAATATCATTCGATTCACAACCTAAATCTTTATCTACATCCATTACAGTCCACGGAAGATTTGTTAAAGAACCATGGTCATGACTTGAACTTGTAGAGTTGTAGTATCGATAACGTATTTTGTAATCGTGAGTAGAGTCTGTGAAATGATATGCACTCCAATAGGCATTGCTACCAGAATAAGTACCCACATCAATAAACCCTGAGTGACTTGGATAACTTGCGTTGTAATAACTATTAGACATGTAGTTAGTACCATTGATATGATTTTTGATCCATGGTCCGAATGGATTCCATGTATTACCATCATGAGAAATCTCAATATCAAAGTGTAAATACTGGTAATAATTTGCACCTGGAATATTTCCAGATGATTTAGCTACTCTAAATTCCAATATATCGGGTCCCATTGAGGAACATCCGTCATACGTTGCTGTAAAAGCTAAGTAATTGTCTACAGAACAATCAACTGTAAAAGGACCTTTTGTAGTATATGTGGTGTATGAAGATGTTGGTGTAAGTTCTGTTCTGAGCTCAAATGTTATGCTTTCATTGTGTTGAAAATCGACAGGTATTGTTACATAGTCATCAAAAGATGCGTTTACAGTAACACTTCCTGTATGTGGCCATGAGGTACCTCCATCTTCTGAAGCTCTATACTGAAGCTGTATTGAAGTAGTTTCATCATTATCTACTTTGACCTTAAATCGCTGATTTCCTCCATAACATGTTGCAGCTGTAGATACTTGTAACACATCACCTATAGTTGCATTGACATCACAATCAACAAGAACTGTGTTATTCACTGTTGTGAATGCACCTGAACTAACTGGTGATGTTGGAGAATGCCTATATCTTAAAGTCACAGTCTGACCCTGTGTGATAGTTGGCGTAAAGGTAAATGTGCTTGTTTCACCTGGTAGAACAGTTTGATATACATCTGTACCGAATGCATCAAGCCAGTTGCTGCCCTGATCAATGGAGTAATCGACATCGTAATGGGCTGTCAGGTAACCAGTATTAGTTATTGTTACTATTGGTTTGTTACCACCAGAGATACAGTCTCCTAATGCAAAAACTAACTCTGCACCAGTACTTGGACAGTTAACTGTCAGAACTGGTGTGGTATATGTAGTCACATTCGAAAAGTCTCCAGTATCTGGTGAGAGATGTAGTTTGTATTGAATGGTTTGTCCATGATTAAGCTGTACAGATTCTTGAAGTAGCGTGTTAGCATTTAATTGATAATTTGAGTAAACCGTTGTCCAGTCATTAGCTCCATCAACTTTTTTCTCTAACTTCATATAATATATAGCTGATCCAGAATCTGATTTGATTGAAAATAGTGTGTCAGCAAATCCAGTACTAGAATTGTTTTGACAGGTACCTTGTGTTAGCAAATTGGAAACGACGGTACCATTTACGGTCACATCAGTACCTCCACTACCCTCGATAAAATCTGTTAAATCGACATCACATTCTGCAGTTCTGTCTGCCTGTGATTTATTTTGTGAGCCAAGTTCTATGTAATTTACATTCGCCAATTCTGCTTGAGTAAATGCCTTTTTATATCTCAATTTAACAACGGAGCCATCGGCAACTCTTGTTCCGATAGTAAAATATCTATAACTATAATTAGTAGTATTAATAAGAGTTCCTGTAGTTGTAGTTGCAAACCATCCATTATTTGTGGGTTGTGAAGATGGGGATCTAAAGTTAGTGCCAGAATCTAAAGTGTTAGAACTCGCATGTCTTCTGTAAAAAATATTTGCATTTGACCAGTTATTTCCATCATCGATTGAGTACTCAAAAATCCACCACATCTTGTTATAATCTGCGTTGTTGTTGTAAGCATTATCGTAAAACTCATTTGTCACCCAAGCTGAATCATTTATACAGGCATTTGGATGTGTATTGTCTTCAAATTGATATTGTTGAAAATTCGATGTGGTTGGGCTAGTCTCATATCTATTGCAATCAATTACATACGAACCACTTGTGAGATCACCCGTGTTTCTTGCTCTACTTACATAGACGTAAGGAAATGCTTGAGCCTGCCAGCTTACATTTTCAACATAGGAAACTTGATATCTCCAGTGAGCATAATAAATTTGCCCGGAGTCTGATGAGTAGGTTTCTTGAAATCCAGGCCTAGCACTTGCATCATACGTTACTGTCGTATTTGCAGGTATGGCATAAACAATTGGTGCTGGTGAAGTGTCGTAATAGGAAGAGTCCTGATAACTAGATGTTGTGAGTTTATCCTCTGATGGCTGAACCCTGACATAGATTGTTGCTGACTCATTGTTTGTTATTGTAAGTGTTGATGTTTTTCCTGTGATAGTACAAGTACTCATTGCATACACTCCAGTAGTTGAAGGATTACAATTTGTTTGTACTTCTGAAGTGTAATTAAAGTTATGTAATGTTGTATTGGTCCAATCTGGATTTTGTGTAAAAGAACCCTGGACTTTCCAGTAAATATAACTGGAGACACCATAGGTATAAGTCTTTGTTGTTGTGTGTGAGTAGGTAGTATTTGCAGCAATGGAGAATAACTGTATATCATCATCTTCGTAATTAGATGAGCTTGTTTCACTATTGCTTGCACCAATTTTTGAAGGTACCGCTCTAAAGTAAATTGTCTGAGATTCGTTATTAGTAATTGTAAGTGTTGTAGTTTGACCAGATGCTGAACATGAAGTTACTGTTTGTGAAACACTAAAATCAGCCTGACAATTTATTGCCTGGGTATAGATACCCCATGCTGCTGTACTATCAGGATCTGTTTCATCAATTCTAAATCGAAAATACGCAGTTGATCCAGAGGATAATGTAGATGGAGAGTCATACGTTAACGTTACTCCATCATTAAATGCTACCCCATCAGCCAGAGTTGACCACGTTGAACCATTTGTTGAGTAATCAACATCGATAAAACCATTAAAGCTATCGTTTGCTGCATCTCTTTGTTTAATAGTAAATCTTGCAATAGCACTTCCCTGAGCATCACAAACCTGTGATATGGTTTTAGTCGTGCTGGCATAATTGCTACTTGAGTTATTAGAGGCACCACCTTGACCTACATAGAAACAGTCAACCTCTGAGTCAGTAAGCGTAAGAAAAGAATCCCCAGATTTAACATTGGATCCATAACTTGCATTAGAGGTCAAAGATCCATTAACACCATTATCGAAAAGTGTATAACTGTTATAACTAGTGGAATGAAACCATTTAATTTGTGGTGTTACACCATGCCACATTTGAAAACTAAACGTATATGAAGAATTACCACTTATATTCCTACCATATTCAATAAAACCTTCAGTCCCAGACTGACCATTTTGATTTATATTTCCTTTAATGTGAACATAGTGCGTTTGGTTACCTGTATTTTGCACTGTCATTGTGTAGGTCTTATATGGTTGATTAGTTGTACATGAAGGTGAATTTAGACTTGCAGTCATACTGTACACAGGACAGTTAACAGATACACTAGACGACTCTGTCCAGTTCGTACCAGAAGGATTACTAGCGCCAACAATATATCTAAAAGTAACTGTAGAGCTGTGTGCTACTGCTGACGTTATCTCGTAAGTCTCTGGAGAGCCAACTGCAACTTGTTCACCATCTTTTAATGCCTGCCAGGCACTACTTCCTACCTTGTACTCAACATCAAAAAATACTGTTGTGTTACCAGTTGCTGTAAGAGTAATTGTAGGCTTTGCTGTACCATCACCTAAACATGTTCCATTTGCAGTCGCAACAGAACCAGTTGCTAGAGTGTAGTTTCCGCAACCACTGACAGTTAATTGTTGACCTACATTGTAGGAAGTTGCAGAATTAGATGGATTAGATGAGTTATAGCGCATACGGAATTGTATTGTTCTGCCATCATATTCCGGATTGGCCGAAAGCGTTACGTCATTACCTGGAGCCACCGACTGCCCGTCAACAAGATTTGTAAACGAACCTCCATCTACACTGACATCAACATCAAAGAATTGTGTGCTGGATTTGTTGTTTGTGATTTTAAGTTGTGGTGTCGCGAAACCATCGGAACATGCTGTAAGAGTAGCTTTAAATGTTGGTGAAAATGGATCAAATGCATTAGGTCCACAAGAGGCACCATCAGAGTTGTTTGTTAAGAAAGAGCTTCCTTTTTGTGTAACGCTATAGTTATTTGTTCCATTTCTTACAATCTCAAAACGCATACCGTTTGTGTCATCTACAATAAATCGAATCTCACCCTCGGGTGTTTTATAAGAGAATGCTGAAAGTACAGTACTTGCTCCAGAAAAAGCACTTGTTTGTGGGTCAATTGAAGATGAGCTTGATGGATTATCGATATCAAATCTGTGTATTTTGTTATTGATTGCATCATATGTTATCAACTCATATCCGTCCCAGTCCCCTACATAGGCAAAGTCAGCAGCATTAATCGGGCTAACGAAACCTGGATCTGGAAAGGTAGTTGTTGTACCGTTTGATACGTTGTAGATCATATTTGAATTTGGTCGTGCTATATCTGAACCATTTCCATCAGAGTCAGTATCAAAGGCACCCTGTGAGAAATAAATTCTATCTATGCCATCTTTAGAAACATACTCACCAGATGAGAAACCATAGTGACCACCACCGCCTGGTAGCTGATAGAAATCTAACTGACCAATAGTTCCATATGCTCCCATATTTTTTAAGTGTGTGAGTGAACCATCAGTATTAATTTGGAAAAGATCAGTACCATTTGCTGAAGATGTGATTGTTACATACATCTTTCCATCAGGTGACATGGCTAAACCATTAATACCTTTTACACCAGTTATGCTTGTTCCGCCTACCGCTAAGCCAGATAAACTAACTTGTGTCTCATTTAAGTTAACTGTTGATGTTGATGTGGCAACATATTGAGAGATTGTAAAAAAGTTGTCCGTAAACTCCCAGTCAAGTTTATAGAAATACGCTCTCTCTGAAGCATCGTTACATTCCCATGTCGTATTTGCATATGCTTCTTCTTGTGGTGTGGCCCAAGAAGAGATAAACATTATTACAAATAGAAGGACATGAAGTGTAGTTGTTGTGATTTTTTTATAGTTGATGGCGTGAAAAAACGACCTTACTCTAAGGCAACACAATATAAAATAAAATTTATTTATCACACACAACAACTTTTTTTTAATTAGATTTAATTCTAATTAACTTAACTTCAGTTTAACTGGAATTGATTTAAAGTAAATGTTATTTTTAAAAAATTTAGTACTGCTTTAGTATATTTTCTACTAAATTTTCGGAAGTTTTCAAGAAAAACTCCTCTGAATATCTATTAAATAGCTCATGATCACCAATATTTAGTGCATATTCAAACATTGCTCCCCTAAATGCAGTTGCCACATTCACAGCAATTTCATCTGCTCTGTCCTTATATTCCTCAGAATTACTCAGTAAAGCTGTAATTGCTTGTACTGGATCTTGGTCTAGCCATTTGTTTACATTGACTAAATTAAACATCTGAATGATTAAAACTTTTCCAGTGTATCCAAGGCTGATGAGGTTTTCTGCATACGTAACTGGAATCTGTTTTAATTTATCTACGACACTTAAAGAGTTGTCTGCAAGTGTAGCACCCATGTTTGCAGCTACATCCATTTTTGAGTGAACAATCGCTGAAAACACATCTTCCATTCTGTCGGGAAAATGATTGTATGCTGTTGCAGGCGAAACACCTGCTTCTTTTGCAATTTGTGTCAAAGTAACTTCTCTAATATCTCCAACTTCATTTATGACATCGACAGCTGTATTGATAAGTTTTATCCTATTAAGGTCAAAAATATCTTGCTGCCGTCTTGCTCTACCGTCTTTTTGGATATCAGCCATATGGGCATCTTACAATAATTTATTTAAGAATTGAAAATTTTTTTAAAAATACTCTTTTATTGTATTTTCAACTGTTGAAGAATCGGACCTACAAACAATATAATCCTCAGTATTTTCAGAGTTTTTTACTGAAAATGATGAAATCACGGAGGAGATTACATTACTAAATTTTTCGGGAGATGCGGTCGCTATTCCAACAACTGGAAGATTCGAAGCGAAAGTGACTTTCTCCGAAACAGCTGTTGCAGTATGAGGATCGACAATCCAGTCATAATTTTTATTGAAGTCTTTAATTTCTTTCAAAATCATTTCATCATCAAACGATTTTGAAGAAAAGATACTTTGTAATTTCTTTGTTGCATCTTCGCTTAATGTTGCAACCTTTTCACTTTGTAATTGATTATAAAAAGATGATGTATCTCCCTCTAAATCATAAATCAATCTCTCTAAACTAGATGGTATCTGTATATCCATACTCGGTGCGACAGTCGGCATGGTTTCCTTTGGTTCCAAGGTCCCACTTGCAATGAATCTTGTAAGTACATCATTCATATTTGATGCACAATAGATTTCATTTATTGGAAGGCCTTTGCTTCTTCCAAACCACGCTGAATAAGCATTTCCAAAGTTACCGGAAGGAATAGAGATATTAATTGGATTTGTAAATTGTTTTGTAAGCCATACATAATAGGCTGTCTGACCCATTACTCTCAACCAGTTAATTGAATTCAATGAGACTACTCTTCTGTTAAAAACATTTTCCTGTAAAAGAGTTTTTGCAATTTGTTGACAGTCATCATAAGAGCCATCGATTGCAATATTCAATACATTGTCTTGAATAACCTCTGTCATCTGACGTCTTTGATATTCGCTTACTTTATTGTGAGGGTGTAAAACAACAATATCTATATTTTTTGAATCTTTAACAGCCTGAATTGCTGCACTTCCTGTGTCTCCACTTGTTGCAACAATTACTAATCCTCTCTCACCGACCTCTTCTAATCTTCTATCTGCAATTGCGCCAAGCGGTTGAAGTGCATAATCTTTAAATGATTTTGTAGGACCATGGAATAGTTCCATAACATATTTATTGTTTTCAATCTCTCTAAGTACTGGCTCTGGTGAGTTTTCAAAACCTGAATAAATTGATAAATTATCAAGGTAGTTGGCAGAGTTTTTATCTAAGGCAATAAATATTGTCTTAACAAAATCTTCATAACTTAAATCTTCTTGAGTTAAATTGCTTAAATTTTCGAGTGTGGTTCCGTTAGGTAAAAACAATCCTTTATCATCTGCAACACCTGATAAGACAACATCTTTAAAAGAAAGGGTTGAGTTACTTGCACGTGTTGAATGGTATGTGATCACTTGTTTATAAATACACTCTGATTGTAGATGTTACAGAGCTAACGCTTTCCAGGTTTGCAATACTGTCTATAGAGCTAGTTAAATCTTCTTCTACAGCCTCATGAGTAACTAGAACTAACTCTGCGTTATCTCCTCTTCCTTCTTGAATAACGCTTTCTATACTCACATTGTTATCTCCAAATAGGCTCGCAATTGTGGCCAGAACTCCAGGTTCGTCTTTTACTGATAGCCTGATAAACCAACTTGAATAAACATCTTTCATTGCTTTATCACCAGTTTTTGGTGAACGTAATGGATACCAATTAGTTTGATTACTTGCCATTTGATGGCATGCACTGAGAACGTCACCAATAATTGCACTTGCAGTTGGGGCAGCACCAGCACCAGGTCCTGAAAATACTAGTTGATTAATATTTTCACCTTCAACAAGTACAGCATTCAATGCGCCTCTTATTGCAGCAAGTGGGTGCTTGTTGTCAACAAGTACTGGGTAGACTCTGGCATTAAAGCCGTCTTCGCTGTTATCTATTTGTGCCACAAGTTTGATAGTTTTATTTAGTCTTTTTGCCCAATCGAAATCATCTTTAGTTATTTGAGAGATACCTTCTGTATACACTCCATCAGTTGATGGTGATACACCAAAGCAAAGAAGCGATAATATCATAGCTTTATATTTTGCATCAATACCCTCTACATCATTAGTAGGATCGGGTTCTGCATAACCTAAATCTTGAGCATTTTGTAATGCATCTTCGTATGTACTGCCTTCTTCCATTGCAGTTAAAATGTAATTACTCGTTCCATTAATAATGCCTGCAACCCTTGTTAACTCCTCTCCCCTTAAACTTTCAATTAGTGGTTTTAACACAGGTATGCCAGCAGCAACTGCGGCTTCAAAATATAAACTCGAATTATTCTCTTGAGCGGCCTTAATCAACTCCTCTCCACAATCAGCAACGATGTCCTTGTTTGCGGTGATTACGGATTTTCCTTTTTGTAATAATGTATTGATGTATCCTTTTCCTGGTTCTACGCCACCGAGAACTTCGATTATTAAATCAATATTTTCATCATTAGCAATTTCATTAAAATCTTCAGTTAAAAGATTCTTGTCAAAATCTCTTTCTTTTGTTGCATCTTTGACTAAAACCTTGGAGAGGTTTATGTCTAAGAGTTCTTTATCTAGATGTAATAATCGAGATATAACTGCAGATCCAATATTTCCTGCACCTAAAACTGCTACATTATATGATTTATTTTTCATAATTAGTAAGGATAAATGTTATTTTGAGCCAAACAACAACTAATTTTGATGATTTTAAGAAGACACAGTAAGTGATGCAACAGCTTCTTGGTAAATCCCACAGTAATCAATCATGTTTGTCATCCATTTACGATCTTGCTCAGGCAAGTATTCAAGCTTGTAATAGTTGGTCCATTTACCACCAAAGTAATAAACAAAAACATCTGCTAGATTTTCATCATCACCATATCTGTCATGAGCAAGCTCCCTAAAAGATGTACCATCCTGCAAAATGCATTCTTTCATAACGAGGTAGGAATAAGCATGTGCAACTTCATGAACGACTATATCATTTAATTTTCCAGATTCTATCCCTCTATCAGATATCCAAATTGTCATAGCCCATTCATTTCCATAGTTTCCATCAGCACCGTAACCTACTGGATCGAAAACACCATAAACACATCTATTAAATAAAGCTTCGCCATAAGGATGACAGCCATTTATTACATCTACTTTGGAGGTTACTATTTTTCTAAGAGGATCAGGTAATTGAGAAAGTACAAGCTGAATTCTAAGATTTGATTCTGCGTCACCCTCAAAACCAGGATATGAAACATTGCTTGTATCGTTGGAGTTAAGCTTATATGAAGGTTCATCAATACCAATATCTGGAGATTCAATCACGGAATAGAGAAAATTTGTAATGTTATTTTTAATACCAGTATCGCTATCATCAGTTATTTCATGAAGATTGATAGAAACATCGTTATCATTTACTACAGAATTACATTGGGTAGTTAGGCCCTCAGAGAGCTTGACCAATGCTTCTTGATAATCAAAGGGGCCAAAATTATTACATTGAGAATCATAAAGAATAAATGCGACATTGTAGGGATCGTTAATGTTGGTATTTGATGAAAGTTTGTATGAAGGTTCAGCTATTGCTATGCTTGGTGCCTGTATTCTTAACATTGAAAATAAATTTATGTTCAAAAAATAAGTTACCAACCAAATAAAAATATTTATTGAAAGAAAAACAAAAATAACTACTTTAAAAGTTTTCACATAACGAATGTTAATTTAAAAATTGTAGTTTTATGGAATCTTCAAGTTAATTTTGATTTTACTATTTTACTAACAAGAGAGCCATCTATCCCATCGCCTTTTGACATGACAGCACCAATCACTTTGCCCATTTGAGAAATATCAATATCACCCATTTCAGTGAGAACTGCATCGACAATTTTTTCAACTTCCTCTTCACTGAGTTGTTCAGGTAACCACTCACTCAAAAACTCAATTTCAAATTGGATTTTGTTAGCCATTTCAGCACCTCGGTCACCAAGTGTCTGGTATTCTTCAACTGCTTTTGTCATCTTCTTAACATAAGACGAGATTACTGCTAAAACTAATTCATCAGTTGCTTCTTCGCCTTTTTCAGACTTTTTCTTTGCTATCTCTGTTTGAACCTGTCTAATTGCATCTAACTTGGGTTTGTCTTTTGCTTTCATTGCTTCTTTTAAGGCAGCACTTAAATCATCAACTAATGTCATAATTTACTTTCTATATATATGCATTGTATCAGGAATATCAGTAATTACTCCGAATGTACCCATATCCAGAAAATGAACAAAGTCATTTTTCTCATTTACCGTCCAGATAACTGTTCGATTAAGTGGTAAGTCAAAATTCCGACTATCCAAAAGTGTTCTTTCAACCATAAAAAACATGTTTTCGTCATGTATTGATAAAGACTTTGCCTCAAACAACGCATCCTCGTGATCAAGTATGATGCCGTATTGGCAAGGTAATAATGCTTTGAAATCTTGAATAGATTTCCAATTAAATGAAGTAACAATATCTTCGGGATGCAAAATAGGTAGCATTTTTTGAAATAATATGTCTATTTGAGGTTGCATTAAACTATCTGTTTTAATTTCAAAATTAACCTTTCCTTTTATTTGGTCTCTAGACGATAAAATCAATTCATCTTTTTTAACATTATCTAACTGACTAAATATCTCTTCTGTGGTGAGTTCTTTAATAAATCTTTCATTTAAATCAGGATCGTGGAATAAAATTAAATTATTATCTGCTGTGATGCGCACATCAGTTTCTACATAATCACAGTATTCAAGTGCTGCATTTAGGCTTGTAATTGAATTTTCCATATAAGTTAAAGGTAAACCTCTATGTCCAAAAATTTTTTTCAAAATGCCTCCATATAAATTCAAGTTTAGTACTATTAAATGTCTAGCTTGTGAAATATTTCACAAAGTAATGGAGAATGTGCAAATGTTAAAAATGGAATTTGAACAAGAAGACTGGATGTTGGAAGGTAGTTGTGCCTATTCAGAAACAGACCTCTTTTTCCCCGTAGGTTCTTCTATGAAAGCCATGAAACAAGCTAATGAAGCGAAAGCAATATGCATGGAGTGCCCTGTTGTAACCGAATGCTTAGAATACGCTATAAGAACCAATCAAGATTCAGGCATCTGGGGTGGTACAACGGAAGATGAAAGAAAATCAATAAGACGCCAGTACCGAAAAACTGGTCTTGTTATTACTGGTTAGATACTAAACCTGCTCCCCTTTTGCTATCACCTTCATCCGAAAATTCAATTATCTGAATAAGAGACGCATTGATGGCAATTTCACCTTCATTGTCTTTATGGATATAAAATCTGTTAGATGCAGTTAGACCTGTAATTTCATCTAAAAACTTATCTTTATCTTTAATATCTACCTCGATCGCTGAAGTAGAGCCAACCATATAAATCTTAGCTTTTAAAGTTTCTGCCATTTATTCTCCTTATAAAACGTTTTCACCCATAAATAATGCTGACACAGAGTCATCAGTAAATATAGATGTTAGTGCATTTGCGATTATTGGTGAAACACTCAAGACTTCAACATTTCCTATTTTGTCAGGATTTCCATTTTGAAGCAAAGTATCAGTGACGACTATTTTGTCTACTGGAGCGTCTTGTAATTTTTCTACAGAACCCTCAGAAAATATTCCATGGGTAGCGGCAACATTTACAGATAGAGCACCTCTTTCTTTCAAAATCCTTGATGCTGCTGCTATTGTTCCACCCGTATCAATAATGTCATCTAATAGGATTGCATGTCTATCTTCTACTTCACCAATTACAGTGAAGGATTTTACTTCGTTGTGAACCTTGGGGTCTCTTTTTTTATGAACAAATCCAACGTATGCTTGAAGATGTTTGGCAAATATTGTTGCTCTTTTAACTCCTCCTGCATCAGGTGAAATGATTGAGATTGGCCCATCGACTTTTTCTTTAAAGTAATCGACAAAAAGTGGCATTGCAGTTAAATGATCAAAAGGTTGATCTACAAATCCTTGTATCTGCTGAGTATGTAAG
>Ga0208390_1000116_pt1 | contig 24406 bp, 24 predicted proteins | sample Knorr_S7_td_Surf_FD_185594 | JGI IMG/M metagenome (GOLD analysis project Ga0208390, IMG submission 185594) | Marine microbial communities from Southern Atlantic Ocean transect - Knorr_S7_td_SurfaceA_ad_6m_LV_A (SPAdes) (version 2) | ecosystem: Environmental > Aquatic > Marine > Oceanic | place...
TTTGCAGGGTTAAGTACTTTTATAAACGCTTGGCAATTTATAGCTGTACCGCCAGTATCAGCGTTTGTGTCTCCGCAAACAGTACCTTCACTAGGTTTCTTACCAGCCCATGTAAATGTCATAGTTTTACCTACATCAGCTTCAGCAACAGTGTATTCTCTAAAGACGTTTGTCTCATGGTTCTTAGTTCCAATTGTTTCATCACCATAGTTAGCAAAAACTTTTAAATACTTAGTTGCGTTTCCATCAGCTCCAGTTTCAGAGCTTTCAACAGATGAAATCTGAGACTGGTTAGGATGCGAAGCATTTGGTGCAGCGCCTAAATAGTTATATTCGTATGCACCTGTGCTACCGTCTTCATTTCTTGCAAAGACGTTAACAGCATATTTCCAACCACTTAAAGTTTCATCGTCATCTGTATATGCTTCAAAATCATCTTCAGCATAATTTCCAGATGGTGCTGGAGTTGGTGCTGGAGTTGGTGCCGGAGTCGGCGCTGGTGTTGGTGCTGGAGTATAAGCACTTACATCTGCGTTATCATAAAGCATACCTGTTGGAGCGTAGTTTCCTGCGTAGTTTTTAAATCCAATTTGTAGAATATGACCGACATGAGCTTCGGTAAGTTCAAAATCTACATTTACAGTTTCACCGCTCTGTGAAGCACTTGTAGTATCAGTGCTTGCATTAATCATCAAGCTGTAATCTGTACTGTTAACGACTTTCACCACTGCGGCACAAGTTGCACCAGTAGCACCGTTATCAGCATTAGTTCCACCACAATTATTTTCAGCTGGGGATTTAGCAGTTACTGAGAATCTGTAAGTCCCAATCATATCAGAAGTGACATAACCTTGACTTGCTCCTAATTCTCTTATGATGTTAACTTCCAGGAAACCTGTTCCATGAGTACCATCGCTATAGTTACTGTATGTGTTCAATAATGTATTACCATTGTCATCTACTAAACCTGTCATATTATCTTTGACAGCTGTTCCGTTATAGTTGTTTGAGTAATTACCATCAGCATCAAACTGGCTTACCGAATACAGCCATGGAGCAAGATCAGCTGCATCAGCATAACTCTCATAATCATCTGCAAAAGTTACACTTGGCGCAGGTGTAGGTGCTGGCGTTGGCGCAGGCGTTGGTGCTGGCGTTGGCGCAGGCGTTGGCGCAGGCGTTGGCGCTGGTGTTGGCGCTGGTGTTGGCGCTGGCGTAGGCATAGGTGTAGGTGCTGGTGCTGCAGGAGTTTCAGTATAATTACTTCTGTCTAGACCATCACTACACGCAGCAATAAATACTAACGTAAGAAAAGTGGTGAGTTTTTTAAACATGTTATGTTATCCCCAAATATATTTGTACCTCAAATATGTCATAAAAATTGATGTTTTTAAAGAGAAAATTGTAAGAATTAACCTAAGATTTTATTTTTTATGTTTCGATGAATCCGTCTCATCTCTGTGTTTACGTAAATATTTCATAAAAGGCGTTCCACCAGTGCCTCTTACTTTAGAACCACCACTACCAAATAAGGTGCTTTTCGTACTTTGATTATGGATATAATCTGCTGCATATCTTAAATGTTGCGATCTAAATATTGAGATCTCCTGGCAACACTCATCATATAGGGTCATTAATTCTTTATTATTTTTAACCTCATCTTTTACATTACTATGATCTTCAACGTATTTAATGAGCTCTCTGTGTGATGGCGGCATATAAGATTTCATTTCATCTAGATATTCTCTGAGTTCATCTTTTTCATGTTCTACGTTTAGCAAGGCATCCAGTGTTGGAACTATTGAGCTTTGGGCTCCTGTTTCTCCTCTATACAGTTGTGGTTTTTCCTCAAAATTAGATTCATATATAAGACCATCAGGTAAAGCAGGATTATTTTTCCATCCAAATATATATGGACGTACCCTGTGGTAGTAGATATAAGGATCGCATTTCTCCGGCATCTTCCTAAATATGTGGTTAACTTCTAACATTGATTCTTTTATCGAAGTTAGTTCATTTTTAAGAAATCCTTGGTCGCATTGCTTATTTTCAAATTCTACAGCTATTTTAAATGCACTTTGAATAGCCTTATTGGCAGCATGTTCTATGCAAACATGAATTGTGACAAACCAATCCTCATCAATACCTCCTAAGAAGTTGTAATTGAGAGCTACATTATCTAAGTTAACACCTTCTTCTTGGTTAATTTTGTGCCAGTTATCCAAACAGTAACTTGCATAACTGAGAACAGGTGGTCTTCCGAGCGTTTTAGATATTTTTGCCCATGGGGCTGCAAGTTGCTTACATAGAATTTTAGAGGGTACCAAATCTCCCCATACATAAGCATGAGCTAAGAAAGAAAATTGCACGTTAAGTAATCTTAATTCTTCTTCTGAGTATTTTGATAAATCGTGTGAGAAGAATGTATATGGTAAATTATCAATTTGTTTTCTGATCTTATTAGTCAGTAAAAGTTTTGGAATAGAGCAGGCTAGATCTTCTAAAATTTGTTCATCTTCATTTTTATTTGATAAGTAGCGCAGAGGTTGGTTCGAGCCTATGAAACCTTGAACATTTTTTTTATCGAGCTGTAAATGTGAAAGCATCATTTTATTCTATATGACTATCCAATATTTTCATCAGTAATTTAATAATTCTCCTAAATGAGAATTATTCTCATTTATTTACATACATTACTTGTTTTTTAAATATCGATACATATACTTTGTAAATGAGAATCATTATCATTACGATAATTATTCTCAATAAGAAGGATTATTATGAAAAAATTTATTTGTTTAATAGTGTTTTTTACTGCCGTAGTTCATTCACAGACTACTGAAAATGAAGGTGTAAATAATCAGGATATAGAAGAAGTTGTTGTTAAGGGGAATGTTCTATACTCAGATCAAGTTACTGCATTAAAAACGCCTGTCCCAATATTGGATGTGCCTCAGACCGTATCGATTATTACTGATGTTGATATTCGTAAGCAAGGTTTTAGAGAACTTGGTGATATCGTTAGATATACTCCTGGTGTTAACACTTCACAAGGTGAGGGCCATAGAGATTCTGTTGTCTTCCGTGGTGTTAGGTCTACAGCTGATTTCTTTCAAGATGGTGTAAGAGACGATGTTCAATACTACAGATCTTTATATAACGTTGAACAAGTAGAAATTTTAAGAGGCCCAAATGCACTTTTATTCGGTAGAGGTGGTACTGGTGGTATTATCAACAGAGTAACAAAGAAAGCTGTTGTAGGTGAAACTTTCACAGCTCACGATGTAGGTGTTGACTCATTTGGCGCTGCGGATATAGCAATAGATACAAACTTTCAACTTGAAAGTGGTGCTGCTATTAGAATCAATTTACACAGCGATAGTTTAGCAAATCACAGAGATCACTACGATGGAAATAGAGTTGGTTTTAACCCAACAATGACATTAAAACTAAGCCCTGATACAACAGCTTATTTATCTTATGAATACGCTGATCATGAGAGATTTATTGATAGAGGAATACCAACTATAAATGGTAGCCCAGATGAATCCTTATCAGATATAGTTTTTGGTAACTCAGCTGCAAACGTTCAAACACTTGAGGCTACAATCATGAGAGCGCAAGTAGAACATACACTCTCAGAAACCAGTAAAGCTAATTTCAGTTTCACATCAAGCAGTTTTGAAAAGTTATATCAAAATATTTATGCTTCTGGATACGATGGAACTCTCGTAACTATGGATGGTTATTACGATCCAACTGAAAGAGATAATACTATTATGTCAGCTAATTTAGTTAATGAATTATCTCTTGGTGGTGTTATTCATACTTTATTAATAGGTGCAGAGTTTATTCAAACCGACAATGAAAATTTAAGATATGATGCTAACTGGTCAACTACCAATGATGATAATGAAATATTCAACATTACTAGACCTATGGACTTTACTGTCAATAGTGGTGGTGTAGCGACAGCGCTTGATTATGTAACCAAACTTAATCGTCAAACAGCGTCTGATATCACAGTAACTTCAATATTTATTCAAGATCAAATTGATTTGAGTGATAACTGGAAGTTGATGCTTGGTGGAAGATTAGATGATTTTGATATAACTGTTGATGATATTAAAAATGGTACGTCTGAATCAAGAAATGATAATACATTCTCGCCGAGGGCAGGTATTATTTATAAACCACAAGAGAATGTATCACTCTATTTAAGCTACAGCGAAAGTTTCTTGCCTAGATCTGGCGAACAGTTCAAATCGCTAAGTGCTACGTCTGCAAGATTAGATCCAGATGTATTTGAAAGCACAGAAGTCGGCATGAAAGTTGCTTTACCTAACGATATGTCTCTTACAGCTGCTTATTTTGACAGTGAACAAGTTAGAGCAGCACGTGATAATGATACTGGTGAGACTTCAGAAATCAGAGGCTTAACTGTTGATGGTTTTGAAATAGAACTTAAAGGCAGAGTCAACGACGGTCTTAACTTAGCAATTGCTTATAGTGACTTGAGTGGAGAGACAAGTTCGGGTGGAATTCCAAGAGAAATTCCTGAACATACACTATCAGCATTTGCTGCTTGGGATGTAAACGAGAAGCTATCTGTAGCATTAGGATTAACTCAACAGGGTGAATCTAAAATTAAAGATAATACGCCTGGCTTAGTGCTACCGGAATATACAAGAGTTGATCTTTCAGCTTATTACCAAATGGCTCCTAATCTAAGTTTACAAATGAATGTTGAAAACTTAATGGATGAATTATATTTTCCACATTCACACAGCACTCACCAAGCTAGTGTTGGTGAGAGTGTTAACACTAGAGTTTCACTGAGGTGGACTTACTAGGAGGGTTTAAATAATCATACTTGATGTGTGTTGCAATCTACCAAGGTGAAGCACACATCTAGATGATAAGAAGGTTTAGTGTAAGGCAAGGATAGTATGTGGAACAAAATTATCATATCCACCCTTGCAACTTATGATGATTGAAAATTCTTTAATCTTGCCTGCACTAATTTTTTAAGTGATATTGAACGGTGTTTATAAACACAATAGCCTAGATCAATATCACTTTTAGATGATAACTTTCTGTTCATATTTTTACCTTTCTATAGAAAGTTAGTCATCGATTAACCCCTTAGAAATAAGGGGTTTTTTTTATGCCAAAAAATATTAGACTGAAGATATGAAACTATCTTTTCCTCCGGTTATTACTTTAGCTTGTCTTGGTATGCAGTTCATTTTGTATATGATGTTGCCTTTAGAAGTAAATTTAAGTTTGCTATTAGGTTTAATTTTACTCATTGGTTCAATGGCATTGATTGTTATGGCTTTTAAAGAGTTACAAAATTATCAAACAACTTATATACCTGATGGTGAACCAGAAAAGCTTGTTAAAACCGGACCATTTAAATTAACGAGGAACCCAATTTATCTAGGAATGTTTGGCATATTGATTGCTTCGTCATTTTTAATGCAGTCTATTTCAGCCATGTTAATACCTATTCTTTTTTTATCCATAATAGAAAATACATGGATTCCGCATGAAGAGGAAAAGCTCAAAGAGAAGTTCCCAGATGAATGGGAAGAATACATATCTTCAACAAAAAGATGGTTATGGTGAAAGTAGTTTAAGTATAATTTCTTTCCATTTTTTATAATCTTTTGACATTAACGAATGTGCATCCGCATCAGGATAAACAGAAACTCTTTTTTGCTCAGATATAAGATTTAAATTGAATGTCTTGCTTGCTATTCCGGCAAGAATAGCTACTCCTCTTGCTGTCGACTCAGTATTTTCCGGTACTGAAACTTCAATGTTAAGTAAATTTGCTACTTGTTTAACGAATGTCTTATTCGCTGTCATACCACCGTCAACATTTAATGATTTAACTTCAATGCCTGAGCGTGTTAAACAATCAATAATATCTTTAGTTTGATATGTAATAGAGTTAAAGGCTGCATTAATTAAGTCAGGTCTAGATGTATCTCTTGTAATGCCGTGAAAGCTTGCTCTTATATCTGAATCCCAATAAGGTGCACCTAAGCCTGTAAAAGCCGGCACAAACAAAACATTATTTGCGTTGCCATTCTCATTTAAATAAGGTTCAGACTGATCACTAGTTTCAAAAAATTGTAGATTATCTCTTAACCATTGAACTGTTGTACCAGAAGCGTAAATACTTCCTTCTATTGCGTAGTAAATTGCTCCATTCAATGAGAATCCAATAGTACTTAACAACCCATCATCAGAAATTACAGGTTCCTCACCCACATTAACCATAACAAAGCAGCCTGTACCATAAGTACTTTTTAATTGACCTTTTTCGAGACATCCTTGACCAAAAAGTGCAGCTTGTTGATCACCTAAAACTGCATGAATAGATATATTTTCAAACTTTTCAATTGTGCCAAAATTTGAATCTGAATGTACCACTTCTGGTAACAGAGAACTTGGAATATCAAATAATTTAAGTAAATCCTTATCCCAACTTAGGGAGTTGATATTAAAAAGCATAGTTCGCGATGCATTAGTAATATCGGTTTTGAAGATTTTTCCCTCGGATAATCTGTACATGAGATAAGTATCTACAGTGCCAAAACATAATTCTCCTGCTTCAGCTCTATTTCGTACACCATTAACGTTATCAAGAATCCATTTAATTTTCGTTGCAGAAAAATAAGAATCAATCAAGAGCCCTGTTTTTTGTTTAATTAAAGATTGATTAGTTTTTGTAGCAATTTCATTACAATAAGCTGAAGTCCTTCTATCTTGCCAAACAATAGCGTTATATACAGGCTTTAGAGTGTTCTTATCCCAGATAATAGTTGTTTCTCTTTGGTTTGTTATGCCACCAAATTCGACATTGGCTAAATCAAGTTGATTTAATGTGTTTGTTACAGATTTGTATAAATCTTCTGGATCAATTTCAACCCAACCATCATTAGGAAAAATTAATGGGTATTCTTCTTGAGCAATTTGTTCAATATCTCCATTAATATCGAAAATTATGCTTCTTGAACTTGTAGTACCTTGGTCAATTGTTAAAATTTTACTCATATGAAACTAAAAAATATTCTAACCTTTTTATTCTCACTTTTTATATTCTTAGGTTGTTCTTCTACAGAGAAAGCAGAAATTCTTGAAGAGAGAAAAAATAAATTAGATTCTTTGAATGAGGAATGTGACTTTGCAACCATCGAGAATAGTTTTCCCGAAGATATCTATATTTGCTACAAATCACCTACCAGGATAAAAGACAAAAAACCTGATGTGGAAATTGAAGAGACTGAAGAAAGTGACGAAGAAACAGAATAGCTCATTAATTTATACAGTTTACTCCAAAAAAAATTGTTCCTTTTGTGACAGAGCAGTAGTACTTTTGGAGGACCTTAATCTTCAAGTAGTCGTAAAAAAAATTGATGAAGATATTACGCATTTTACAGAAATGCGGGAAAAAGCACCCTCAATGAGGACTATGCCAGTTATTTTTAAGAATAATCAATTAATTGGTGGTTACTCCGATTTAATTGACTCACTTAAACATGAATAACTTTATTTTTTATGACACAGAGACTTCTGGTGTAAAAGAATTAGATTTCATCCAAGTAATTCAATTTGCAGCAATTCAAGTAAACGATAATTTTGAAAATATTAATACATTTAACGAACTGTGTAGTCCGCTTCCATGGACTTTGGTCTCTCCTAAAGCGTTATTAGTAAATAAGAAAAGTGAAATATTCCAAACAGATAAAACTCACTATGAATTAATTAAACAAATTCACACTACCTGGATACAGTGGACAAATCAGTTTCCAGCAATTTTTGTGACATATAACGGGATGAGATTCGATGAGGAAGTTATGAGAAGACAGTTTTATTGGAATTTATTTGACCCTTATTTTACTAATACAAATGGCAACACAAGATTAGATCTATATTTGAAAATGCAGGTAATTGCGCATTTTTACAATCAAACCTTTTCAATTCCTGAAGTAGATAATCAAATATCTTTGAAATTGGAGGATATTGTATCCAATTTTTCTATTGATACTGAAAATGCTCATGATGCATTAGCAGATTGCGTGTTTCTAATTGAATTAATCAAGCTTATTGCTGATAAGCTTCCAAATTTCTATAAAGAAATTTTAAGCACAGTTTCAAAAGATGGTTATCTAAAAAATCTACAATCTAATCCAGTTCACTTTAATTGTTATTTCATACCTAGAACTAAATCCACCAAAGCTTACCCTTTCACTCCGCTTGTAACTCAGTATAGTCAAAATAAATATATACCTATCTTTGATTTATCGAATGATCCTGAAGACTATTTTGATATGAGTTATACAGAATTAGAGCAATTAATTGATAAAAAAAAGAACAGTCCTTTTAAAAGACTTGCAATAAACAAAACACAACCAACGATATGTTTGTCTACATTAATTCAAGATAACATAAATGTAGAGGACATCGATTTACTGATAGAAAAGGCAAATAAAATTAAAGCTAATGAAAATTTTTGTGAAAAAGTTATAGATATATACAACAATTTTGAATTTCAAAATATTCAAAAATTAAATATTGAAGAACAAATTTATTCAGAGGGCTTTCCTTCTTCTATTGAAAAAGACAGATTTATTCAATTTCATAATGCTCAAACCTATCAAGAAAGAATGAACATCATAAATTCTTTTGAGGATAGTAGATATAAGGAATTTGCACTTCGAATCTGTGCCCAGCAACACAGCGAAGAAGTGGATAAAAATCTTTTACTTTCTTTGAAAGAATTAATTCGATCAAGGTTTAACGACGATGGTCCTTGGCCAAATTCTCTGCAGAATTTAGAGGAAGGTAAAAGTTTATTGCTGGAGGCAAACACCAACCATGATAAAGAATTAATAAATCTTGCAATTAATTCTATTAAAAAGAGTCTATAACCATATAAATGATAAATTAGTGTAATTTTTTATATATACTTAAGCATGATTTTTAGGGGTTAAATTGAATAGGTCAGTTCTGGTATTATTAGTTTCATTTTTTTCATTCGCTGAAATAAAATTCGATGGATTGGTTGATGACTCTGAGTGGTCTGATGCTGAAGTTTACGATTTACCATTTGAAATTTCTCCTTCATACAATACTGATGCTGAACACGAAACTTTTGTATATATTAAAAATGATGCCTCCAATCTATATGTTGCGTTTAAAGCACTTGGTAATAAAAATTTTATTAGAGCAGGGGTAAGAGCTCGCGATGGCATTAATTGGCTCGATGATCAAGTTGCTGTTGGCATAGATACATTTGGCGATGGAAGGTATTACATAAGGTTTAGTGCAAATCCTCTCGGTAGTATTGGAGATAATAAAGTTGATAACAAAGACGACTTCGACGGATCCTACAATGTGGAGTTTGACGCTAAAGCTCAGATAACAGATGAGGGTTATGAGGTGGAGTTTGTAATTCCTTTTTCTTCGTTAAATTTTCCCGATACTCAAAACCAAAAATGGACCCTTATGTTGTCAAGAAAGTTGTACAACAAAGGTACTGAAGCTAGGTATATGAATTATAAAAAGATTGATGGCGCTGGATGTATTATTTGTCAGTCAAACGAATTTTATGCAATAGATAATATTGTTAAGAAAAATAAAAAAAGATTAATTCCTTCATTCACTGCAAACTCCATCAGAGAAAGAAATGAAGAAGGTAATATGAATGAAGAACCAATTGAATCAGAACTTACACTTGGTGGTGTATATGAGTTTGATGGTAATAATTTTGAATTTTCATTAAACCCAGATTTTTCTCAAGTTGAGGCTGATCAAAGTAAAATCGATGTAAACTCAACTACAGCTTTAAGATTTGATGAGAAGAGGATATTTTTTAATGAAGGCAAAGACTTTTTATCTTCAGATCTAGGAACAGTTTATACAAGATCAATTAATGACCCTGAATATGCAATTAAGTTGTACAACAGAGGTGAAAAGCATAGTTATTATTTTTTGGATGCTGAGGATGCAAATACACCCATAATTGTCCCAGGATATCAAAGATCATACAGTGGCTTACTCGGTAAAAGTCGTGCCAATATTTTTAGCTATAACTACAACATTGAAAGAGGCCAAAATATTGGATTCCTTGCCACTAACAGAGATTTCGAGGAAGGTGGTAATAGTGCCCTTTATAGCTTAAAAGGAAATTTTTTGTTCAATGAAGTTTACAGAGCACAATTTGAGGTTGTATCAACAGACATGGATGAGCCAATTAGTGATGTAATCAACACTTCAAATGTATCAAAGGAACATACTTACAATTTAGATGGAGAGTCATTTAGTGGTTATGGGGGCGCTTTTGGTATTTCTAGAGAGACTGAAAATTGGTCTTCAAGATATTATTTTGCCACAAAATCTCCGAACTATAGGAGTGATTTAGGTTTTACAACAGAGAATGACTGGAAAAAACACTCCCTTTCGCATAAATATAAATATCGTTCAGATGGAGTAATAAGATCAGGAAATATTGAGATTAGAAAGGATCTTATGACTGATTATGATGGAATAATAATTGACCAAGAAACAGTTTTATCATTTAGAGCAGAATTAGAAAATCAATTAAACTTTGATGCTTCTTGGGACAATTCCCACAAAGCTTCATTTGAAGGAATTTCTTTCAAAAACATCAAAGATTACAATATAGGAATTAGTTATAGTCCTTCTTCAAAATTTTGGATGAGATTCGGATATGACTGGGGTGAGAGAATAGCTAGAAATATTGATTCCCCTGAAATAGGAGATAGGAGAGATTATTCGTTTAATTCAAGTTTCCAATTAACCGATCAATTTAGATTGTCTTACAGATACAGAAAAAACCAACTTACCAACAAACTTACGAACGAAGATTATTTCTCTGGATATATAACTTCTTTAAGAGGCACCTACCAATTCGATAAGAATTCATTTTTTAAATTAGTGCATGAATACAATAACTTTAATGAGGATTCTTATACTCAAGCACTATTCCAATGGCAACCAGATTCAGCCACAATCTTTTACTTTGGAGGCACTGTAAATCAGGAGGATATTGAAGGGACCTGGGAAGTAGAGGGCAGCCAAATATATATGAAACTGCAATACTTGTTCAATTTTGATTAAATTTGAATGTTTGATTAAAATACACAAAGGGTAAAAACTTATGTCAAAGGTTACTAAAGAATTATCAAATCTAAATAAAATGTTATCAAATATGCATAATGATTTAGGTTTGTCGGGTCTAAATCCTACGGAACAATATATATTTCTTAAAATAATCGATGAAATTGAAACCAACAGCACATGCAGCATGCTCAAAGCAGTTGAGGTTGCAGATAAATCCCGATCTACAGTTTATAAAACTATAAGAAAATTAGTTAACATAGGTGTTCTCTCTATTGAAAATTCATCTTCAGATAAAAGATCGTTTTTACTTAAACCACTAATATAATTTAACTAAAACAATGAATAAATTCATTGAAATTTCAATTTATACATTCATTTTTCATATTCTTTGTTATGTTCTTTGGTTAGTTCTTATAGTCCCTGCAGAAGGGCCTACTAATATTGAGGAATTGGGCAGCTTAGTCTATCTGCCACATGCAGGTAGAGTTCTACCAGTTATATTTTTTGGGTGGCAAGCTATACCAGCAGTCCTAGTGGCAGAATTTCTTGAATGGGAATTCTTATGGTCAGGAGGTGACATTTTTAGAGGCACTATTGCAACCACTATTTCAACGCTTGCAGTTTTATCAACATGGTTTATTTTCTTTCTTCTGGGATTAGATTTAAATCAATCCGATGTCTTAAAAAACACGAATTGGAAGCACGTTTTCCTATTTATTTTCGTAGCTTCACTATTAAATGGTTTGGGTAATGGGGCATGGTATGCTTCAATATTTGATGAAACAGATGCATTAATATCTGTAAGATTTATGGTTGGTGATGTTGTCGGCGCAACAATTATGTTAGTTATGCTGGTATTGTTTTACCCAATGTTTAAAAATTTTCAAAAATGATACAAGTAAAAAATTTATCTAAACAATTTAAAGCTCCCACAGAAGAAAAGGGTTTATTTGGTCCAAAGAAAAAACCCTTTTGGGCTGTAAAAGAATTGAATTTTGAAATTACAAAAGGGTCTGTTGCAAGTATATTAGGTCCTAATGGATGTGGGAAGACTACAACATTAAGGATGATTGCTGGTATGTTAACTCCTTCAAGAGGCACAGTTTTTGTGGACTCAGTTGACGTGAGAAAGGATAAACAAACGGTAAAATCGAAGATTGGATATATGACAAACAATACTTCTTTGTACGATCGATTAAGCGTAATTGAGACAGTAAAATTCTTTGCAGAACTTAATCAAATTCCGTCAGATGTATATATGCCCCGTGCTGAAAAACTTTTTGATCAGCTTGATATGCGAAAATATTTAAATAAACGTATTGCTGACTTAAGCACAGGCATGAAACAAAAAACATCAATTGTTAGGACTCTTATACACGATCCTGATTTGATTGTTTTAGATGAGCCTACTACTGGTGTCGATGTTACTGGACAATCAGTTATTGTTGATCTTATTAAATCTATTAAGGATTCTGGTAAAACTTTAATTTTCTCTACTCATCAACTTAATGAAGTCAGGGATATAGCTGATCAAATAGTTGTAATGAAATCAGGAGAGAAGATTTTTGACGGAAATAATAATGAATTTCAAAAACTTGATACAAACAAGAATTTTACTGAAATATTTATGGAGTTAGTCAATGAATAAATGGCAAGTACTACTAGTAAAAGAAATAAAGCATCTTTTTAGAGATACAAAAACTATAGTTCAAACTGTTGTTGTTCCAACTTTTATAACACCTTTGTTGGTTGGAGGTATATTCTGGTATGTTGGTTCTATAGCTACAGAAGAAACAAAAAAAATGTATGAGGTTAGTGTATATTCTTCCTCTAACTCAGTTTTAATTGATGAATTAAATAAATCAGATAGATTAATTGTGTCACAAGAAGATTCTGTTGTTTCTGTTATTGATGCTGTAACTCAAGATAATAGTGAAATTGGATTAGTCTTTGATGAAGATTTTGAGGAAGATTTAAAATTTAATACCAGTGCAAAGTTAACTATCTATTCCAAAGACATTGATACTTTCTCTCAGGCACAATCTTTAGTTTTAAATATAGTTGATGATTATGAGGAGAACATCAGAACTAGCCGTTTAGAATTATTAGATCTCGATGAAAACTACGTTAATCCAATAACTATAGATGAAGAAGATTTAACAACTGAGGAAGAGTCTGCAGGCTCAATATTTGGAGCGATATTAGCCTTATTCTTTGTAATGTATGTGATCAGTGGATCTATGTATCCAGCAATTGATTTAGGTGCAGGGGAAAAGGAAAGAGGGACTATGGAAACTCTAATATCCACAAATATCTCATCAGTAGACATCATTATTGGAAAAATGCTATCAGTAACATCTTCCGCAATACTTACTGCGACATTTTCAATGTTAGGTTTTGCAATACCATTAATCGTAATATTTATGTTTTATTCTGATTCCATAAATGAATATTTATTCGGATTACTAAGCGCAATTGTAAATCCCGTTGCTTTATTAGGAGTATTTGTACTCATAGTCCCATTAAGTGTATTCATGGGCGCATTTTTACTTGCTATATCTGTTTACGCTAAAACTCCCAAAGAGGCAGGCTTATTGTTGGGCAATGTACTAATTGTTTTTATCATTCCTTGCTACATTCCATTAATAAATCCTGGACTAGAGTTAGATTTTGTTGGAGCACTAATACCTTGTTATAACTTAGCTCTAATAACCAATAATTTAATAGCAGGTACGGTAGACTGGTTCCTTTATTCTGTAGCCCTCATTTCAACAATTATTTATTGTTGTGTAGCTATTTATATTACCTACATCATGTTTGATGATGAAAATGTAATATTCAGAAGTTAATGCAAGTAATAAATACTCCTATATCTCCTTACGCACAAAATGCACCAATAGCATATTGTGAGGAAACTCAAAAATGTATCTTTATTGACCCAGGAGATGAAATTGATAAGTTAATTCAAGTTCAACAAAATTTAAGTTTAATTCCAGAATATATTTTTATAACTCATGGACACATAGATCATGCTGGGGCCGCAAAGGAACTAGCAGATAAGCTTAATCTAGATATTATCGGACCACATATTGATGATAATTTCTTACTTCAAGCGCTTGAGATTCAAGGTCAGATGTATGGTATGAAAGCTCAAAATTTTACACCAGATAAATGGCTAAATCATGGAGATACTATCACATTTGGTAATCAAATATTGGATATTAAACATTGTCCAGGACATGCACCTGGACATGTTATTGGTATAAATCATAAAGCAAAAAAAATTATTGCTGGAGATGTTTTATTTAATGGAAGTATAGGAAGAACAGATTTACCACAAGGTAATTATCAAGATCTAATCGATTCTATACATAATCATCTATTAGTTTTAGATAATTCATACCTAGTACATTGTGGTCATGGCCCAGATACGTCTATTGGGCATGAACGTGAGACGAACCCTTTTTTAAATGCTTAATTCTGTATCACAAAAAATATTTAAAGAAGTTATTGAATTATCTAAACGAAATTTATCTGATAACAAAGTGCCTATTGCAGCAATTATCTTTGATTATAAAAAACAACAAATAGTTGCTAAAGCTGTGAATACCGATTCTCCTATTGGGCATGCAGAATTAGAAGTAATTAGAGAAGCACTTAATATTAAACAATCAAATCGTTTAGATGATTGTGATATCTATGTAACTATAGAGCCATGTTTAATGTGCGCAACTGCTATAAGTAAATGTCACTTGAGAAGAATATATTTTGGAGCAGAGGATGAAAAGGGTGGAGCTATACTGAATGGTCCGAGAATTTTCATGAATGAAAATTTAAAGAATGTTGAAGTCATTTCTCATATAGAAGAGAAAGTTACCAGCAATTTACTTAAAAAGTTCTTCAGATCAAAAAGAAATAAATAAAAGAAAGTTATAATAAAAATCTATGTCTCATCATGATCTTATCCTTAGAGGAGGTACGGTTTTCCTACCGGAAGGCAGAACAATAACTGATATTGGTGTCAATGATGGGAAAATAACAAAAATAGGTTCATGCACAACTGCTGAAGAGACTATTGATTGCTCAAATCTATTCATTTTTCCTGGACTAATTGATACACAATGCCATTTTAGAGAGCCTGGTGGAGAACATAAAGAAACCATTCAAACTGGAACTATGTCTGCTGCACTCGGGGGAATTGTAGGAATTTTTGAAATGCCCAATACTAATCCTTTAACAACTACACCAGAAGCATTAGAACATAAGATAAAAAGAGGTACCGATACTGCATATACTGATTTTGCATATTATTTTGGTGGTACATATGAAAATTCCAATAACTTAACTGCTTGGGAAAAGTTAGATGGTGTTTGTGGTATCAAAATATTTATGGGTGCAAGCACTGGAAACCTTCTTTCTGCATCAGATGAAGAAGTTGAAGCTGTTGTAGCAAATGGTAATAGAGTTATTGCTGTACACGCAGAAGATGAATATATAATGAATGACAACAAAAAAACCATTCTTAAAGACAGTAATGACGTTGCTATGCATTGTAAGTGGCGTGATGTGAATAGTTCTCTAAACGCTACTAAACGTGTAGTTGGTCTAGCAAAGAAACATAATAGACATGTTCATGTTTTACATATCACGACAGCAGATGAAATGGAATTTTTAAGAAACAATAAAGATACTGCGACAGTTGAAGTGTTGCCCAATCATTTAACACTTCATGCGCCAGATTGTTACGAAGAATTAGGCACATTGGCACAACAAAATCCACCAATAAGGGAAAAACAGCATCAAGAAGCATTATGGCAAGCAGTTAATGATGGAACAGTTGATATCGTTGCATCCGATCACGCACCTCATACACTTGAGGAAAAATCTGGTACTTATCCTAATACGCCAAGTGGCACACCAGGTGTCCAGACTCTATTACCAATTATGTTAAATCACGCAGCCAACAAAAAATTATCCTATGAAAAAATTGTAGATTTGATGGCATATGGGCCTATTAAAGTTCACAAAATAAAAAATAAGTGTTTAATTTCTAAGGGTTATGACGCTGATTTTACTATTGTTGACCCTAACACTGACCATATAATTACTAATTCTGAACAAGCCTCAAAATCAGCATGGACGCCTTATGACGGAAAAAAAATTAAAGGTATGCCTATTATGACAGTTATCCGAGGACATATAGTTATGAGAGAAGGGGAGTTATTAAGCAAGATTACTGCTAAACCAATAGAATTTGATATTTAAGGCACAGGATCATAGCCACTTCCACCCCATGGATGACACTTTAAAATTCTTTTAAAACTTAACCAACTTCCTTTGAATGGCCCATATTTTTGTATAGCTTCTACAGCGTACTGTGAGCATGTTGGTGTAAAGCGACAGCTTGGTCCTAACAACGGAGAAATTATAGTTTGATAAATTTTTATTGGAATAATTAATAGAAGGCTAAAAATTCTTTTCATTAATTTTGTATAGGATTTTTTGATTCTAATAAAAGTTTTTCAAGGAATTCGTCTGTAGCCATTACAATATTTTTATCTGACCCAAGTGTTCTTACAGAAACAGAATTATCATTAATTTCTTTTTTTCCTATAGCAACGATATAAGGAATTTTTTGCAGGCTGTGTTCACGTACTTTATAACTTATTTGTTCGTTTCTAATATCAAGTTCTGATCTTATGCCTTCATTAACTAATGTGTTATTCAGATTTACTGTATATTCATTTGCATCATCAGTTATTGCTGCAAGAACTACCTGTGTTGGGGCTAGCCAAAAAGGCAATTTTCCCTCGTAATTTTCTAACAATATACCAATGAACCTTTCAAATGATCCTAGAGCAGCTCTGTGCAATAATACTGGGGTATATTTCGCACCATCCTCTCCCACAAAAGTAGAATCAAACCTTCCAGGTAAATTAAAATCTACCTGAAGGGTACCACATTGCCATTTTCGACCAATTGCATCAGTTAATACAAAATCTAATTTAGGGCCATAAAAAGCTCCGTCTCCTTCATCTATAAAATATTCTAGTTCTAGCTTCTCTATTGCATCCTCTAAAGCCTTTTCAGCTTTATCCCAACTTGCATCACTCCCAATTCTTTGTTCAGGCCTTGTAGATAATTTAATTTTAAACTCCGTAAAACCTAAGTCTTTATACATAGCGGAGAGCAGGTCGATAAAGCCTTTTGTTTCACTCTCAATTTGATCTTCAGTACAAAAGATATGTCCATCATCTTGGGCAAAACCCCTTACTCTCATTAATCCATGCATTGTTCCAGACGCTTCATATCTATGACATTTTCCAAATTCAGAAAGTCTAAAAGGAAGGTCACGATAGGATTTAATTCCCTGGTTATAGATTTGAACATGATTCGGACAATTCATTGGTTTAAGTGCATTCGTTCGTTTCTCATTGGCATGTTCTTCATCAATTTCAGTTATGAACATATTTTCTCTATATTTATCCCAATGGCCTGATGTTTCCCATAATTTCCTATCAACAACCTCAGGTGTATTAACTTCGCTATAACCTGCTCTTTTTTGCATTTCTCTTACATAACTTTGCAATTGAGTATAGATTGTCCATCCTTTAGGATGCCAAAAAACCATACCTGGTGCTTCCTCCTGAAAATGAAATAGATCCATCTCTTTTCCCAGTTTTCTGTGGTCTACTTGTTCAGCTTTTTCTAATTTTTCTAAATAGCTTTGTAATTCTTTTTTGGTTCTCCAGGCTGTGCCATAAATTCTTGTGAGCATTGGTTTGGTAGAATCACCGCGCCAATATGCACCTGATACTTTTGTTAATTTAAATTCACCAATTAAATTGAAATTTGGCAGATGTGGTCCCCTACATAAATCTACAAACCCTGACTTTTCTTGTGTGTAAATTTGAAAGTTTTCTGCTTGATCAGAATCTGAAATAATTTCAGCTTTAAAAGTCTCATCTTGTTTATCAAACAATGAAATTGCATCACTTTTTGAATGGTAAGTTTTTTTGATTGGAGATTGAGTTGATAGAATTTTCTTCATCTCTTTTTCAATTTTTGCTAAATCATCGATAGATACAGGTTTAGTAGGTAGAAAATCGTAATAAAATCCTTGTTCTATTGTAGGTCCAATAGCAAGTTTTGCATCTGGATAAAGGTTTTTTATTGCACTGGCAAGCACTTGTGCAGCTAATGTGTGACGCATAATTTCAAGCCCATCATCGGATTTGATTGTGATTATGGAAACACTATCATTATCCTCCAATAGGTCTGATAGGTCTTTTTGTTCGTTATTTATCTCTATTGCAACAGCATCTTTTGCTAATCCAGGTCCGATGGCTAACGCTAAATCTGCTCCAGTGCTACCTTTTGGTAATTGTTTAGAAGATCCATCAGGCAATATTACTTTTATATTTTCCATTCAGTTTTTCCGTCTACATCTTTTATTGAAACATTCATTTTACTCAATTTATCTCTGATTTTATCTGCTAATACATAATCTCCATCAATTCTAGCTTGATTTCTTTCATTGATTAATTTTTCTATCTCTTGAATAGTATTTTTATCGATTGTTGTGTCTTGAGTTGACCCCTCAAAGATATATTTAAAAGTGGCAACTTCATCTTTTATAAATTTAGAATCTTGAACAAAATCTTGCATTATTCTTATAGCTTTTGGTGTATTAAGATCGTCAAATAGTGCTGCTGCAATATTAGTAGACGCGATAAATTTTGGCTCAACAAATTCATTCTTGTCTATAAAATCTGAAATTTTATTAGATATGCTTTTTGCTTGATCAAGTAGTGTTTTGCTCCAAGGAATAGGTTGTCTATATTGAGTTGAGAGAAGTGCTAGTCGAATATGGTTTCCCTTATATTTCTTGATTAAGTCGTCTATGTATATAACGTTTCCTAAGGATTTAGACATCTTTTCGCTTTCTAAATTTAAGAATCCATTATGAACCCAATATTTAGCAAAATCCCTCGCATCATCTAAACCATTACAAGCACATGATTGTGCAATTTCATTTTCATGATGTGGGAATTTAAGATCATTGCCCCCTCCATGTATATCAAATGGTATATCTAATGTTATTTCCGACATAACAGAGCATTCAAGATGCCATCCTGGTCTACCATAGCCCCAAGGTGAATCCCATCCTGGCTCATCCTTTTGCGAGGGCTTCCATAGTGTAAAATCATTCTCATTTTCTTTGTAAGATTCAATTTCTACTCTTTTTCCATGTTCTTGTTCATCAATTTTTCTACCAGATAAGCAACCATAATTTTTGAATGCATTTACTCGGAATAAAACATTTCCATCAATTTCATATGCTTTTTCAAGTGAAATTAATCTTTCAATATACTCGATCATTTCTGTAATAAAGTTTGTTGCAAAGGGCTGAATATCCGGCGGATTAATGCCTATCAATCCTATATCTTGCATATATAAATCAAAATATTTTTTAGTAAGTTCTTTGATTGTCAGATTTTCTTCTTTTGCAGCTTTTATTATTTTGTCGTCTATATCAGTAATATTTGAAACGTATGTAACTTTTGGATATATCCCTTTTAAGACTTTTGATAGTAAGTCTGCTGATATAAAGGCTCTAGCATTACCAATATGGATTTTGTTGTACACAGTAGGGCCACAAGAATAGAATTTAACATGATCTGGGTTAAGCGGAATAAATTCCTCTTTCTGTTTAGAGAGACTGTTATATATTGAGAGCATTTAATTCCTATAAAAACCTGCAGAGTTACTATCGTGTTCTGAAACTTCTACTGACACAACTTTAATATCTAAATCACTTAGACTTTTCTCAATAAAATTAAAAGTCAGTTCTGCAAAATATTCACAGCTAATTTTATCTAACTCTACAATTTTTGCAGTCTTTAAATGCATTGATTTAATTAATTCTATTTCAGGGTCATCTTTCGCAACTAATAATGTATGATCAAAATTATCTTTCAACCACTCCTCTAGAAAAGTAAATTTACCAAAGTCATAAACCCAATTATTGATATTGAGTGATGCTGATTCTAGAACGATCTTAAAACCAAGACTGTAACCATGTAAATACTTACAATTAGATTTGGCTGACCATTGACGAAAAGCACAAGAAAAACCTCTCTCAGGACCATACGTTTTAGTTACTCTATACATATTTATTTAGTTTATTAAGTAAATAACCAAAAGGTAGTCCATTTATAGCTTCAAGACTTCCTTCCACTTCAGAAAATAAATTATAACCATTTTTTTCGAACATATATGAACCACATGATGTTAAGGGTAGATCAGTAGCTACGTAATTATTGATTTCACTTTTTGATAAATTTTTCATAGTCATATTTGTTATTAAAGTATCTTCAAATAAAATTTCATTATTCTTTGTAAAGGAGTAAGAACCAATGAGTTGATGTGTTTTTCCTGACAGTTCAGACAAATTTAATTTAGCTTGCTCTACGGTAAGTGGTTTACTGAAAATTTTCCCGCTTAAATTACATACTTGATCGCAACCTAATATTATATGATCCTTAAATTTTTTATTGAGACTTAATGATTTTTGACGGGCTAAATATAGACTTAATTCTATCGGTGGAAGGTTTAATTCTTGTTTAGCTTCAGTTTCATCGAACATATGATCAACAGCTTTAAATGCAACGTCATATTGATTTATTATTTTCTTCCTTATATTAGAAGATGAAGCCAAAATTAGCTTATGAGAGAACAATTACTTCTTTGGTAAAGTCACAAATGATAAGAATTCATTTCGTGTGACAGCGTTTTCTTTAAAGACACCTTTCATGGCGCTTGTAACGGTCGATGATTCAGGTTTGTGTACACCTCTAGTTGTCATACATTGATGGCTTGCATCAATGACAACAGCAACACCTTTTGGATCTAATACTTTTTGTATTACATTTGCAATTTGAGATGTCATTGTTTCCTGGGTTTGCAATCTTTTACCAAAAACGTCAACGATTCTAGCAAGTTTGCTTATACCAACAACTCTATTATTAGGTATATAACCAATATGGGCTTTACCTAGAATGGGGACAATGTGATGTTCACAATGAGATTCAAGTCTAATATCTTTAACTATTACCATTTCATCGTACCCCTCAACTTCTTCAAAAGTTTTGGTTAAGATCTCTTCAGGATCCTGATCATAGCCCTCAAAAAACTGTTCATAAGCTTTCACAACCCTTTTAGGCGTTTCAACTAATCCCTCTCTTTCAGGATTGTCTCCAGCCCATTCAATGAGGGTTTTAACTGCTTTTTCTGCCTGGTCTCTAGTTGGTTTGCTCATAAGGTCTCTATTATAACGACAACGCCGCTCAATCACTAACTATTTAAGGGGTATTTCAAGTGATTCAAGTACATTCATATTTTCATCTTTGATAAAAAGTTGTAGAGATTCTCCATGAAATTCAATGATTCCATAATTATTTTGGGTATATGTATCTCCAATTAGGAGAGCGTCTGTTTCATAATATGGGAATATTCCTTTGTTTAACGAAGAGGATGTAAATTCATATATGTTGTCTTTCCTATAAAAACCTGCTCGATGTCTATCACCACTAATTATCAAAATATTTGAATCAAGGTTGTAAAGTAATTCCAATAGAGTATCTCTTTCATGAGGAAAATTTGCCCATTTTTCGAATCTGTGCTCTGTAGCCAAGACTTGTATTGAAGATGCAAGAACTAAAATATCATGTTCCTTATTTACTTGTTTTTTTAACCAGTCCCACTGAATAGGGCCAAGGACAGTTGTATTAAGATTTTTATGTGGCTTATAGGTATCACCAATTTTTATAAGATTGCTTCGAAAGTACCTTGTATCCAATCCAACAAAAAGTACCTTTTTCTCATTTATTATCTTTAATTCACTAAAATATATCCCTTCGCGAGTTCTTCTAGGATCGTTTTGGTTAATTTTCCAAGCATTATTGTAGATCTTTTGAGATTCAGCTTTATAGAGATAATTTTCACCAGCATCATTTAAGCCATAATCATGATCATCCCAAATTACTAATTTCTCCGTCTCTTGTAACCATTCAGGCATTCTTTCATTCATATTTTCATAAGATATTTTTACACTATCTAATTTTCCACTCGGTACATCACCGTATATGTTATCGCCCAGAAAAAAAAATGAATTTAGAGACTCTTGTTCTAACGAATCCCATGCCGGAATAGGGTAGTCATAATCAACGCATGATCCTATACCTAGCTTGTAAAAATTTTCAGCATAGCTAAAACTGGCAAATAGAGTTATGAATATTAATCTCATAATTAATTTTAACACTGATGTGGCTGATATTCTTAGACAAGAAAACTAAAAGGTAGTATATTATCAAGTCCGTTTGCGACCATAGTATAACGGCTATTACGAGGCCTTGCCAAGGCTTAGATTCGAGTTCGATTCTCGATGGTCGCTCCATTCAAAAAAATATGTTTAAATCTAATTTTGGAGTTAATTATGTTAAGAAAATTACTAACACTCATTTTGTTTTTAGCACTCAATTCATATTCACATTCTGTGAAAGATGGAGATATGGATGGTTCATGGAGAGCAATTGAAGCTTTCATCAATGGTGAAGCTCAAGAAGTTGTTGATGGACTAATGGTAGCCTCTGAAGGTTACATGTCAGTCAATTGGACAGCCGCAGATGGAAATAAATATTTTAATTACTCAAGCTATGAAGTTGATTCAGGTATGGTTAATGTTGAGATCTTAAATCACTCATTAGATCAATACATCGGAGCAAAGTTTTCGCATAAGCCAAACTTTATGGGCGATAAGAAATCATATATCACCACATTTGTTTGGGATGATGTTGAATACACTCATAGATGGGAAAAAATGAGTTGTTCTTACGAGAAATGTGCAAGAATATCTGATTTTAAGAATTGATAATTAGACTTTTTATTTATGTCTCCATTTAATACGGTCTTTCCTATTGGTTTGTTTTTTATTTGCTCTGACATTGAAGAGTAAATAACTTCCACCCAATAGGCAGATCAGTATTACTAAAAGAACAGCGTCCATTATCTACTTCTCAGTTTAGTTAGCAATCTAAGTATCTCTAAGTACAACCAAATTAGGGTAACCATTAGAGAAAAAGCTCCATACCATTCTAAATATTTAGGCGCTCCTTGTTCAGCACCTTGTTCAATATAGTCAAAGTCTAGGACAAGATTTAATGCAGCTATGGATACAACTAGTAAAGAAAACCCAATACCAAAAAGTCCGTTATCATGAATAAAGCCGATTGAGGCACCGAAGAACATCATAATAAAATTTACTAAATAGAGTGCAAATATCGCAAATGTACCAGCAAAAACCATAAGCATGAAATTTTTATCAGGTTTTATAATACCTGTCTTGTAGGCAAACAGTAGTCCAAACATAGTAGCAAATGTAAGTGTTACAGCCTGCATAGTAATGCCACCAAACTGCGATTCATACATTGCGGATATACCGCCTAAAGCAAAGCCTTTTGCTAGTGCATAAAGAGGAGCAGTAACCGGAGCCCAAGTTCTTTTAAAGATTGTTATGAGTGCAAAAATTAACCCTACTACAGAGCCTCCTATCATATAAGGTCCAACTGCACTTGGACCACTGGAAAAATATTCTGACCAAGTGTAAGAAGCTGACATAAGAACTAATAAGAGACTTAAGCCAACTTTGTTAACAGTGCCTTGCAATGTCATTCTTTGAATGCTTGCATCGATAACGGTCTCCGAAAATGTTTTATCAGAAAACATAGGATTTCCAGATCTACCAAACGTTTGTAAAGCTTGCTTTGAATTCATGGGTTTATTATAAGAAAATATAACTAATGGTAAATATTTCTAAATTACAAGATAGTTATTTCAGAATAAAAAAATTTATTAACAAAACACCCATTCTTACTTCAGATCGTATGAATAATGAATATGGTGGATTCTTTTACCTTAAAAATGAAGTAGATCAAGTAACAGGTTCATTCAAAATAAGAGGAGCATTATCAGCTCTTAGTAACCTTAAAGATAAAAATGTTTGTGGAGTAGTTGCATATTCATCTGGAAATCATGCCCAAGGTGTTTCTAAAGCTGCTCAAATTTTTGATATGCATGCCATTATAGTAATGCCAGAGGACGCACCACAAAATAAAATTGATAAAACTATTGCCAACGGAGCTGAAGTTGTTCTTTATAAAAGACACATAGAGAGTCGTGAAGAAAT
>Ga0208390_1000117_pt1 | contig 24404 bp, 19 predicted proteins | sample Knorr_S7_td_Surf_FD_185594 | JGI IMG/M metagenome (GOLD analysis project Ga0208390, IMG submission 185594) | Marine microbial communities from Southern Atlantic Ocean transect - Knorr_S7_td_SurfaceA_ad_6m_LV_A (SPAdes) (version 2) | ecosystem: Environmental > Aquatic > Marine > Oceanic | place...
ATCAACGTCAGCATACAGATAATCGATATCATCAGATATTTCAGAAACACTATTGTTCATATCATGAATCATTTCAGACATATTGTTCATATGATTATAGAGTTCCTCGTCTCCATCTTCCAAAAATTGTACAATTACGTTCATATCTGCATAAATTTTGTCTACTGTATCATTCATACTATCCTCTATGTAATCGAATTCAGACCAAATGTAATCTGTCATATTTCTTGCATATTCTAAATCATCTCTTACTTCTTCAAATTCTGATGATATAATATCCCATACGGCTTCATCAAGTGGTGGGAGAAATTGTTGAACATGTGCACATCTCCATTCCATGCCGTCGTATGCTGCAATTTCATCTTCTTCACAGCCTAGAGCATTCAAAGTATCTTCAGAGTCATCGATTCCTTCGACTAGAGTTTCCAAGTTATCCAGCCTTGCAATTTCTGAATTTATCATAGTTGTAAGATTTTCTAAATCTTTCTCAAGACTTGTAAAATCAGTTTCACCAACAGGTTCCACAGTATTGTCTTCTGTGGTTAAATCGTTGTCAGATCCACCGAGACATCCACTGAAAACCAGTAGGAAAGCTAACGCAAATGATGCGTATTTGTTCATAGTTGCCAACAACAGTCCTTCAAAAAAGGCTATGTTTAGAAAAATTACTTAGCTTCAGCGGCTGCTTTTCTTGATTCTTTAATCTTTTCAGATGCTTCACGTCTTGCAATTCTTTCCATTCTTCTGGATTGTACTCTTTCAGTGATTAACTTCATGTACATTGCATCGTGTTCCATCAATGGAGAATCTGAAATAGTTAGCACATTGTAACCATTTTCTAAGATAACTTCAGCTAAATATTCAAATTTAATTTCACCTTTTTTGATTGGTGAATAGTGCCTTTCGTTTCCTTCAATATCAAATTCAACACCAGAAAAATGGGTATAGAATTTTGTTAATCCTAATGACGCCTGTAAATAATCAAATACACGTTTGAAACTTTCGCGATCATTCAACCATCGGTTTCCTCTTGCATGCAAGTGAGGCCAGTTGATACATGGTGCAGTTCCTTTGACACGGCGACACAATTCTGTTATTTCTCTAATGCTTCCAAATAAATCGTGTTTACCAGCTAATTCAAAGCAAATTTGTGAAGTGTATCCTTTTTCTAAGTAATGATTTCTCATTTGTTGGAAAATTGGGACTAGTCTGTCAATAGCATCCTTTGATGAGATTCCATTGTATGGTCCAATATGAGTTACAATTCTTCTTGCACCAATCATATTGCCCACTTCACCCGCAAATTCTAGGAACTTAATTGATTTGTTACGCATGTATCCATTTCCAAGGAAATCCATGTAATATGGAGCATGTATTCCCATATGGATATCAAGTGATTGAGCGATAGCTCCCAATTCTTCAAAGTCATCTAATTCGTCAACATATTTACCTCTGACTAATTGTATTTCCATACAATGTAATCCTAGTGCGTGTATGTCTTCAATTCCATCTCGAATATTTCTTCCTTTACAAGACAGTGGGATTCCCGCAGGTCCATAACGTAACATCGGTCACTGCGCATTGAGAGGTCCTATAATTACTATTGCTCACTTTTGGCCTTTTTTAACACATTTTTTTGTTTTTTTTCTATTTTTGTCTATTTTTTTAAGGGTCCCTCTTCTCGCACATTGTGAATCCCAAGACAATAGAGTCTAAATGGCAAAAAAAATGGACCGAAGCCAAAGCCTATGAGTCTGAGCCAGGTGGAGATAAAGAGAAGTATTTTGTTAATTGTCCCTATCCTTACATGAATGGATATTTGCACTTAGGACATGCTTTTACTTATTTGAGAGCCGATATGGTTTCACGATATCAAAGAATGCAAAATAAGAATGTATTATTTCCTTTTGCTTTTCACTGTACAGGCACTCCAATTGTGGCTGCAGCTCAACGCGTAGAAGAAGGTGAAAAAACTCAAATCAAAGCACTGAAACAGATGGGTTTGAGTGATACATTAATCAAGAAATTTTCTAAACCGGAAGAATGGACTAAGCATTTTCCCGATAAAGCGATTACTGACCTGAAAAAATTTGGTGCCTCAATAGATTGGCGTAGAAGTTTCATTACAACCAGCTTGAATCCGCCATACGATGCATTCATTCGTTGGCAATTCAATAAATTATTAGCTGGTGAATATCTAATCAAAGGAAGTTTTCCAGTTGTTTGGTGCCCTAAGAGAGGAACAGTAGTTGGAGATCATGACAGATTATCTGGTGAAGGTGAAACACCGCAAGAATATACATTATTGAAATTCAAAGGTGATGATGATTACTTAGTTGCTGCAACACTTCGTCCTGAAACGGTGTTTGGTCAAACAAATATATGGATAGATGGAGAAGGGACTTATGCTAAAGCAAAAGTTGGTAATGAAACTTGGATTATGTCCGAAGAGATGCCTTCCAAATTAGAGTTACAGGGACATCAAGTAGAAATTCTTGGTTCTGTCGAAGGTAGAGATATAATTGGTAAGAAGTACCAAGCTCCTGAAATTCATAAAGAATTGATGGTTTTACCTTCTAAATTCTGTGATGCTTCAATAGGTTCAGGAATTGTTACATCAGTTCCAAGCGATTCCCCAGACGATTATCAAGGATTAGTGGACCTTCAAAATTCTGAAAAAGAATGTAAAGCATGGGGAATTGACTTTGCAGAAGTAACTAAATTAGAACCAATTGCAATTTTAGATTCAGGAGAAATGGGAACTTTGCCAGCTCCTGACTTGTGTAAGAAACTAGGAATCAAAGATCAAACCGATCGTAGCAAGCTCGAAAAGGCCAAACAAGATTTGTACTTACACAGCTTCAACAATGGTGTAATGCTTGAGTCTTCAGGTTTCATTTCTGGAAAGCCAGTTGCTGAAGCTCGGGAAATGGTTAAAACAAAACTAGTTGAAAATAGTGAAGCAATCGTTTACTATGAATTAACAGGGCCAGTCAAATCAAGGTGGATGGCAGACTGTAAAGTAAAAATTGTAGACAATCAATGGTTTTTGGCTTATGGTGACGAAAAGTGGACTGAAACTACAGAACTTGCTTTGAAATCAATGGAATTATATCCTTCGAAAGCTCGAAATCAATTCGAATATGTTCTTCAATGGTTGAATAATTGGGCTTGTGTCCGTGAAAAAGGTCTTGGAACTAAGTTACCTTGGGACAATAACTGGGTTATTGAATCATTGAGCGATTCTACAATATACATGGCTTTCTACACCGTAGCCCATCATCTGAAAGATTTGGATGAAGATAAGCTAACAGATACTTTGTTCGAGGCCATATTTGGCAGTGGAAACACGAAAGAAGCATCAGAGGAGCTAGGAATCCCACAGGCAGATATCCTCGATTGGCGCAATGAATTCAATTATTGGTATCCATATGATTTGAGAGTTAGCGGTAAAGATTTGATACAAAATCACCTTTCGTTTAGTTTGTACAATCATACAGCCATGTTTGAGAAAGAAATGTGGCCGAAAGGTTTTGCAGTTAACGGATGGGTTTTAGTTGATGGTGAAAAAATGTCTAAATCTAAAGGTAATTTCTTCACATTAAAAGAATTAGTTACAAATTACAGCGCGGACGTAGTCAGGTTTACGCTTTGTAATGCAGGGGAAGGATTGGATGATCCTAATTGGGAATTATCTTTTGCTGAAACTGCAGGAAAAAAGCTAGAGAATTGGTTGAATTTCGTAAAAGAAAATAGAAGCAAAGGACGTAGAGATTCACATCCTGTTGATGATTGGTTCAGGGCAATAATGTCTGACACAGCTTACAAAGCAACCAAAGCTTCAGATCGCTTAAAATTCAGAACATCTACGCGATTATTGTTTTTCGAGTTACCGCAGTATTACAAATGGTACTTGCAGAGAGTAGGAGAGCCAAATGCAGTAATTTTACACGAGTATCTTTCGATGATTACTAGAGGAATAGCTCCAGTAGTTCCTCACATTGCAGAAGAAGCATGGTCTCTACTTGATGAGGAAGGCTTTGTCATAAATCAACAATTCCCTAAAGGCAAGGAATCAGATATCGGCTTCCTGATAGGTGAGGATTTGATTAAACAAACTTTAGAAGATACTAAAGCTATTTTGAATATTGCAAAAATAGAGAAACCTAGCGAAATTGTACTAATTACTTCTCCAAAATGGAAGTGGGAAGCAGTTCAAGCTGCAGGAGATTTAGCAGACGGAAGAGGTCAAGTTAAATTAAATCAATTAATTGGAAGTTTTATGCCGCAGATACCTAATGATTCAAAGAAAGTTGGCGCTGAATTTTTGAAAAAATGGGTTCTGAAAGACATTCCTTCACTTGGTCCAGAATGGCAAGAAAGGTACAAAGTTCTAATTGATGAAAAGGCAATTTTGGAGTCTTCAATTGACTTCTTTAGCAAAATATTTGACTGTCCAGTTTCGGTAATTAATGCTGAAAATGCAGTTTCTCGTCTAGAACCGAAATCTAAGCAAAGTGCACCTCTAAGACCTGCAATTTTCGTTTCATAGATAGTCTTTTGTCGACGATAAATGGCCCTATTTTTGTTTTAACAATCCTTTATAAATGCGGTTCTTGTCCGGCGGACCCCGTGTTAGAGAATATCTAACGGGAGTAACAAAAATGACTGAACAGCGAAACTCGCGTATAGCTTTGTTAGCCGTAGTAATGCTTCTCTCTGGAGCTTTCTTAGGGCTATTAGTATCTGATAATGCATCTGCAGCAAGATACGATCTCAATGGTTTTGTTTCTGACAACAATTCCAATGTTTCAATAACAATTTTGGACAGGGATTCCGGATACAAGAAAACAACATCAACTCTTGAAGATGGATATTATTCCTTTACGAATGTAGAATCTGGAGATTATGATATAATGTACATGAAAGAAGGATATCTTTCAATTAGAAATAATTTGTCAGTTTCAGCAGATGGTCCTTTGGATACTGTATCTATGGTTGCAGCACCAGCTGGAGCTACTACAGTTTCTGGAACAGTAACAGGTAATGGAATTGCAGTTTCTGGAGCTACAGTAACACTTTTTTCCACCACAGTTTTTGAAGATTCATGGTGGGGATATGATGACGCAGGTTATTCCTGGTCTACAACTTCCGACGAAACTGGAAATTATGAATTTACTAACATGCCAGGAACTACTTTTGATGCACGTGTAGATTCAGATGATCATTATACACACAATGCAGCATCTGTTGATTTTTCAGGACCTCATGAGTTTGCATTGAGTGCAGTTACACAAGATAACGACCAAAGTATCAATGTTAAAGACAGTTCAGACAACATTATTAATGATGCAACAGTTTTCATGTATGAAGAGTCAAACTCATCATGGACAGAGGCAACTAAATTTGGCGGAGCAACCTACATTTTGAGTCCAGATACTGGAAACTCAGTCTATGTTTATGCTTACCATGAAGATCACAAGCCTACTGTAACTAAACTATCAGATGTAAGTGGTACGAACTCATTTGAAATGGTTCTAGGAGAAAATAACTTAGGAAATGATGATGTTATTTACGTTCCAAGTTTACCAACTCTTGGCAGTCAATCAAATTTACCAATGCTTCATGATAGAATCATACTCCTAAATATGGGACCAACAGCCAAAATATCTGCTAACAGCGATGATTATGTTGTTACAGAAGGCGGAGCAATTAATTTCTCAGCTTCAGGTTCTATCTCTGTTGTAGGTATCTCATCATATGATTGGGGTGCAGACAATACAGACGTATCCTACAACTCTACTTTTTCAGGAACTTCGAATGTAGTTTCTTTAACAGTTACAGACAATTTTGGAGCGACAGATACTGTTACAGTTAGCGTAACCGCAGACGCAGATAATCCAGTTGCTTCATTTACATCATTGGTTAAAGAAAATGTTGAAGATCCAGGCTCAGCAGTCAACGCAACAAATGTTATTGAAGATTTCAGTACAGTTGTTTTTAATGCATCTGGGTCAAGCGATGTAACTTCTTCAGTCTCCTCATATTCATGGGACTTTGGAGATGGTAACACAGATACCGGTAAAGTAGTAAGTCACTCATTCGAAACACCAGGTGATTTTAATGTTGTATTAACTGTAGCAGACGGTGCAGGAAATACGGCATCCACTTCATCATCTGTGAAAGTTCATGACATTACTCCACCAAGTGTAAATTTCAATTGGTCATATGTCAACAGTGATGGAGACACAGTCAACTTCGCTGCAATTGAAGGCGTACCTGTAAACTTCAACGCAGGATTATCTGGTGATAATTCAGGAGCTTCTTTGAGCTATGAATGGGATTTCTCAGATGGTACTAACATGCAAGGAAAAGAAGTCACTCACACCTTTGAAAATGTTTCATCAACAGGTTATGAAGTAATTTTAGTAGTAACAGATTCATCAAATAATACTAATCAGAAGATGCTTGTAGTAGCAGTTGAAGAAATGGACAGACCTGATCTTTACATTTCACAATTGTCTTTCAGTGATGATACTCCTGATGAAGGAGATACAATTGAATTAAATGCAGTTCTAAAATTAGCTAAGATGAACGTAACCGGAGAGATTCAAGTTGGTTTCTTCCTCGATGATTTAGAAACTCAAATCGGTTCAGTTTTGGTTGATGGTTCTAATTTAACAAAAGGAATTGAAGGTGGAATGAACGCTTCTGTATCTTGGAAAGCAGTTGCAGGAACTCACACAATATTCGTAGTTGCAGATTCAACTGATATGGTGAATGAAGGAAGCGATGATGGTGAGAAAAACCAATTAGCTAAAGACATTTCAGTTACATCTAAAGAGACTTCAAATGATACTTCGATTATTTTATTGGTATTAGTAGTAGTAATTTCAATCGGCGCTGTTGGATATATCTACAAAGATTCCTTATTCGGGAACTAAGATAGCTAGGTAGCCATGGAGGCTGACTTAGTCATAGGGCTAGCCTTAGCTGGTATTACTTTAGGTATTGTAGAAGGAGTTAAACCAGGCCCACTGCTAACAACTGTAATCAAAGAAACTTTAACGAACGGTTTTAAGGGCGGAATTAGAGCCGCTTCAGCTCCATTTTTCACAGATGGCCCCCTAATACTATTCAGTATTTTCATGGCCGGTTACATAGCAGATCAACCACTGCTATTCTGCGCAATTGCAGTACTCGGTGCTATTTTTCTAACTAGAATGGGAATGGAATGTTTTAATCCTGAAATTCCAGATATTGATGCAATAGATGTAGATTTAACTCAATCATTAAAAAAGGGAATTTTGACAAATTTATTGAATCCAAATGCATATATTTTTTGGTTACTAATTGGAGGTCCTTTGATGGCTACAGCTGCTGATTCTGAACCTATAGCTCCTTTTGCGTATGCAATTTCGTTCTTGGTTAGTATTGTATTAGTAAAAATTACAATAGCTTATTTTTTCAGCAAGGCACAAGTTAACCTTTCATCTGATAGATATCTACTAACTTTAAAAATCTGTGGATTTGCAATGTTTATTTTTGCAGGAAGTTTTCTTTTCAAAGCTTATGATTTATGGCAAAATGGCCTCTAAATAATAAATACAACAAGTTATAGTATACTAATGAAATTTCTTGGCTCTTTGTTTCTTGGACTGTGTTTTCTAATCTATGCACTCTATTGTTACCAAAATGGAGGTTCTCATCATAAAGGAAGAGGCTGGGTCACTAAGGAAGAAGCTCCTAAAACTCACATTTTTCAAATGGTTTTACTTATTGTTATTGGACTAAGCCAAATAATTTTTTTTGCTTATGCTAATCTAAAAGATTTTTAATATTTTAGGAAATTAATATATAACACAACAAAGCACTATAGCTATGAACAAGGCATTCTTGTTGACAATTTGCTTGCTTTTGACCTCTTTTACAGGATGTGTAGATAATTCTGAAGATAATGACGGTTTGACCTCAGAGATAGAAAATCTAACCAAAGAAAATGAAGATTTAAACGAGCTACTAACTAATCAAACTGAAGAGAATGATGCTTTAACTTCAGACATAGCAAAGTTAAACGAACAACTAGCTAATCAAACTGAAGAAAACAGCGCTTTAAATTCTGAACTAGAAAAGCTAAAGGAACAAATACAAAACGAAACTGAAGGTAATAATGATTTACTTTATCAGATAGTGAATTTGACAGAAAAAATTAGTATTTTGAATGAGCAGATACGAAATGAAACTGGAGAAAATAGCGAATTATCGTTACAAATAGAAAATTTGACTAAACAAATTGAAGAATTGAATTCAAAGCCTTTTATACCTACAAGTAAAAAACAACTTAAAGGTGCAATTGTTTTCTACGTGGAATTTCCGGTTACCGCAAAAACTTTCTTCCCAGAGATCAATTTGTGGAATACATCATTGATTAGAGACATGTCATATTTATTTGGAAACATTGCAAACTTTTCCGGTAATATTTCAGCTTGGGATGCCTCAAATGTAACTGACATGAGTTACATGTTTTCCAATGCGGATAATTTCAGTGTAAATATTTCAGGTTGGGATGCCTCAAATGTAACTGACATGAGTTACATGTTTTCCAGTGCAGATAATTTCAATGGAGATCTTTCAGGTTGGGATGCTTCAAATGTAGTTGATATGAGTTGGATGTTTAGTAATACTAATAATTTCAATGGAGATCTTTCAGGTTGGCATATTCCAAATGTATCAGATATGAATTCCATGTTTTTAAATGCAGATAATTTCAACGGAGGGATATCCACTTGGGACACTTCTAGCGTAACCGACATGTTTTGGATGTTCGGCATGACTAATAATTTCAATGGGGATGTTTCGAGCTGGGATGTTTCAAGCGTAACCGACATGAGTTTTATGTTTTCAATATCTAATAACTTCAACGGAGATGTTTCGAGATGGGATACTTCAAATGTAACTCATATGAGTGATATGTTTTCTACTACTAACAACTTCAATAATAATATTTCAAATTGGGATGTTTCAAGTGTGATTTACATGAATAATATGTTTTACAATACTGATAATTTTAGTGGGGACTTTTCGAGTTGGGATGTTTCAAATGTAATTTATATGAATTCGATGTTTTCCAGAGCAGATAATTTTAATGGAGACGTTTCGGGTTGGAACATTTTAAGCGTAACTGACATGAGTAATATGTTTTCTAATACTAACAATTTCAGTGGAGATATTTCTAGCTGGAATGTTTCAAGTATAAGAGACATGAGTAATATGTTTTCTAATACCAATAATTTCAGCGGATATCTTTCAGGTTGGGATACCTCAAATTTGACTGACATGAGTAATATGTTTTCTAATTCTAATAATTTCAGCGGAGACATTTCCGGTTGGGATACTTCAAATGTAACTGAAATGAGCAATATGTTTTCTAGCTCTAATAATTTCAATGTAGATGTTTCAGGTTGGGACACTTCAAATGTAACGGTAATGAGTAGTATGTTTACTAATTCTAATAATTTCAATGGAAATCTTTCAGGTTGGGATGCTTCAGGTATAACTGATATGAGGTATTTCTTTTCTAACACCAATAATTTCAACGGAGATATTTCAAATTGGGACGTTTCAAGTGTGACAACTATGAAATATATGTTTAATTCTGCGACTAATTTCTATGGAGATGTTTCAGGTTGGAATGTTTCAAGTGTAACTGAGATGGGTTACATGTTTACGGGTGCCCATAATTTCAACGGAGATATTTCTAGTTGGAATGTTTCAAGTATGACTAATATGAAGTACATGTTTACTAACTCTAATGCTTTCTACGGAGATCTTTCAGATTGGGGTACTTCAAGTGTGACAACTATGAAATATATGTTTACTAACTCTAATGCTTTCTATGGAGATATCTCAACCTGGGATGTTTCAAGCGTAACTGATATGGGCTTCATGTTTAATAATGCAGAAAATTTCAATGGAGATATTTCAACCTGGGACGTTTCAGGTGTGACTAGTATGAAGTTCATGTTCGACCAGAGTAATACATTCAATGGAGACATTTCAACCTGGGATGTTTCAAGTGTAACTGATATGAGTTACATGTTTAATTATGCGACTAGTTTCAATCAGGATATTTCAGGTTGGGATGTTTCAAGTGTAACAGATATGGCTTACATGTTTAATGGCGCTGGCGCATTATCAAATGAAAATAGATGTGCAATTCACAATTCATTTGATTCTAATGAAGATTGGCCTTACAACTGGGCATCATATTGCAGCGCCTAGTAAACAGTCAACCATTTAGTCACACTGAACAATTTCTAGCAAAACTCCACCAGTATCCTTAGGATGGAAGAAAGCAACTAGTGTATTATCGGCACCAGGACGTGGAGCTTCTCCAATAGGCTCTAGACCGTTCTTTTTGGCTTTTGCTAAGGATTGTTCAATATCATCAACTTCTAAAGCTAAATGATGGATTCCAGGCCCTTTTTTATCAACAAATTTACCAACCGGAGTATCTTTTCCCATCGGTTCTAGTAATTCAATTTCGTAACCACCGACTTTGATATGTGCAGTAGTTACGCCTTCTGATTCAACTTCCTCAGTATGATCTAGTTTTAGACCTAGAGATTCCCACATAGGCAATCTTTCCTCGATAGAATCTACAGCGATGCCAATGTGTCTTATTTTCACAAATCGTAAACAAAGCGATACTATTTCAAGATTATCAATATTTACCGCCTCCTTAGTAAACAATAGTGTCTCACAGCATAACCGTATTGAAATCTAAGTTGCACAATGCAAAAGTTACACATGCATTGAAAGACTATGAGGGTTCAGTAGCATTAAGTCCTGAATTAATTAAATTGGGAAAATTTTCAATGCATGAACAAGTACATTTGTGGAATATAACTCAAGGCACTCGATTAATTACGTACATAATGGAATATGATGGAGATGAAAAAGGAACAATTTGCGTAAATGGGGCTGCAGCACACAGAGCAAATCCGGGCGACAGAGTTATACTAGCTACTTTTGCTGAAATAGATTCAGAAAAAGCAGAAAATTGGGAACCTCACATCGTAATTATGAATGAAGATAACACTCAAAAAGAATAAAATATTAGAAGTGAACTTTTTTTAAGAACATCATTGGGGTATTATTATGCAACAAAAGGTAGCCTTAGCTATGTTTGCCATTTTACTTATCAGTAATATTGGCGCATCAGCACCAGCTAATGAGAACGTTTTACACCCGAATATAGTTAGAGCTATGGACGATGCAGACGCTAATACACAAATTGAATTTATTGTTCAATATCGTCCTGAACTTACAAATCAACATCTACAAACAGCAGAAGGAATTGGTGTTGAAGTTATTAGCATTTTTGAATTTATTGATGGATTTTTCGGAAAAGCTACAGCATCTCAAATAAGAGATTTAAGCAAACAAGATGATATATTTTGGATTGAACACAATTCCCAAATGGAATATTACATGCAAGATACTACAAGAGTTATTAATGCAGTAGAAACTTGGCAGACCGTTATCATCAATGAAGATGAGCAGGTAATAGCAGACCAAACTAACCAGCATACCTACATTGACGGAACTGGAGTTGCTGCTGTAATAATTGATACTGGAGTAGATGCGGGCCACCCAGATTTTGATTATGATGAGGGAAAAACGGTATCATATAAATTTGATAGAGCTACTAGAACATGGATAGAAGCTGAAAATTCCGATACATCAAGTGGGCATGGAACTCACTGTGCTGGTACGGTTGGAGGAAATGGCGATGCCGCTGCAGGAGCTAAGAAAGGAGTCGCCCCAGGTGCAACCCTTGTTGGAATGGGTGTAGGTGACATCGCTTTCATCGATAATGCAGTAGAAGCTTTCCAGTGGGTTTATGATAACTCGAGACCCGAGGCTAATCCGCTCAATATTAGAGTAACATCAAATTCGTGGGGAAGTTCAGGTTCTGAATATGATCCATCAAATGCAATTTCTCAAGCAGTTTTCAACTTACAGTACGATAACAATGTAGTTTCAGTTTTCGCTGCAGGAAATTCAGGCGGCGATGGCAGTGATTTACAAACAAATCCTTATTCAAATATTCCATTAGTAATTGGCGTAGCTGCTCTTGAACACGACGGATCTGGAATAGCAGGGTTCTCATCTAGAGGAGATATGACAAAGCCACAGACATGGCCTGATATTGGAGCTCCAGGTGTCAATATCTGGGCAACAGCACCTCGAGCTACCCTAATTGATATACTTCAAAGACCATCAGATGATGATCTTTACTACATGGCAATTTCAGGTACTTCCATGGCGACACCGCATATTGCAGGGGTCGCTACTTTGCTATACCAAGCTGCACCATCATTGGGTGTTGCAGATTATTTCTATGAAGATCATGAAACTTCAGAGGGAGAGTGGTATGGTAATAGAACAGATACCTATGTATCTGAAGTAGAACTTATCTTAGAACTTTCAGGTAGATACATTGAAGGTGGACAATCTAATGCTAACGATACACTAAGCAATACAGGATTGAAGCATGACTGGGGACAGGGCCACGGATTAATAGATACAAAAATACGCAGTTCAAATGGCATTGACCTTAGAAAGCTTGAGAAATGCAGATGAAGATGGGGACGGCATATTGGACAACGAAATGGTAACTGTTTTTGACGCCAGAGATGCAATGTTGGGAATATCTCACGTCCACAAGGCCAGAGAATCAACAGATACGCTTAAAGCCGATTGGAAAGGAGAATGGGCCTATTTTGTTGGAAGTGAAGGCACATATGTAACAGATTCAACTCACTATCTTCATGTTCCAGATGGAACAGTAAGTGCTGAAGTTGTGTTAACTTATCCTCAAGTGAATACAGATAGATTCACTGTTGCAGACTTAGAATTATCTATTGATATCAATAGTGACGGTACTAATGACAACTCACAGAGTGTTGGAACCAATACTAATGCTAAGGAGTATGTTATATCAGTCGATGAATCCAGTAGCGGTCACCTTTGGGTATTCGGAATTGAAGGAACGGCTGTAGGCATCAAGCCAAATCAAGGAGCAACTCTTGAAGAATTCTGGGAGCCTAGAGTTCCTTACGATGTAAATGTTAGACTAATTATGGAACCAGGCTTTCATTTCGTTGATGAAAATTTAACAAACTATGCAGATTATGCATGTTCTACTGACGGCGTTAATATGAATACTCATAATCAAGCTTGTATTTCAAAATTAGAATTTGGTGAACCTTCGGTATCGTACGATGGTCAAACTGTAATTGAAATGAACTTTAATGCCTTTAATTTAAGCAGATTAGAAATGAAAGTAGAGATAATTCAGGAAGTTGAAGAATCTATCTGGACAATAAGAAATGTGGCACTTTTAGCAGGAGCTGGTGGATTTGCTGGCGGTGCATTGGCATTAGTGTTCTTTGGTCGCCGTTCATTTAATGGTTAATCCTTAAGTTAGTAAAGTATATCAGGCGGGTCTCAGGGTGAATATTATGGACAAAGAGTGGAAGTCAGTTTTCGCAGTCATTTTCGTGATGGCAACATCGCTGTCAGGCTGTTTAAATGAAGATTCTTCAGATGTTTCTCCTATAGTCGTTGAAGCAGGGCTTCCTGATGGTTTTTTCGTTACAGATTCAACTGGTAATTTCACAGATGTAGAACCATTAGAAATGCAATTTTACTTTAGTAATGTAGGAGAGCAAGGTGCAGAACCTAGTTTGGGCGTTACATCAAGCGGTTGTATTTTCTTTATTGCATTTGAAAAACCAATGAGGTCATGTGATGGAGGTCTTACTTGGGAAAATACGGCAGATGCTTCTCAAGCATTTTTCACAAATGATCCTTATGGCTGGGTTGATCCAATTACTGACCGAGTATTCAACATCCATATGATGGGTCTTTGGACAACGTGGATTGGATGGACCGATAACGATGGAGAAAGTTGGGAAGCAAATCCTCATGATTCCGGAGCTCCAGTTAATGACCACATCAAACTAGGCTCAGGTCCATGGACCGATGAAGGTTACGGAATTGGAGGCGGAGCAACCTCCAGTTTTTATGAAACCGCAGTATATTTTTGTTATAACAAATTAGCTTACATTTCATGCTACACTAGTTATGACGGGGGAGCTTCTTTCGAAGTAGGAGGTAACTTAGTTGGAATAGCAACAGCAAACGGAGGCCTGCATGGAGCAATCACAAGTGCACCTGATGGTACAGTTTACCTTCCACCTAGAGTAGCAACTCCAGCAATTATTTTTTCTAAAGACAATGGTCTTACTTGGGAAGAAAGGACTATGGGTCAAGATGTTGGAACTCCAAACCCTCGTAAGAATGGAGAAATAGCTACAGATACCGAATCCAATGCTTACAATGTATGGGTAGGTGGAGATCAGGGAGTCTACATGTCCAGAAGTATAGATTCAGGTAATACATGGGACCAGACAAGCATCAGAGTCAGTCCAATTGAGGTGATTTCTGCTACTTTCCCACATACTTCAGCAGGAGATCCTGGTAGGATAGCTATAGCCTATCTTGGAAGTGAAAACGCTAGTGCACTAGGTCAGCCAGATATAGATGGAAATCCTTGGAATGGCAATGCCCATTATGCTACTACAAATGTCAGTCATCACTTGTACGTTACATACAGCCTGAATGCTCTTGATGAAAATCCTATATTCCATACACAAAGACTCACTACAGATCCAGTTCAAGTCGGAAGTATTTGTCTAAATAGTGGAGACTGTCGCTCTAACGAAGGCGGTTCCAACCGTAATCTGCTAGACTTTAACGATCTACACATTGATTTAGAAGGAAGAGTATACATCGCATTTGCAGATGGATGTACTGGTACTTGCGCCTCTGGAGAGGATACTTCTTCATCAAATTCAAGAGATAGATTGGGTTCTGTCTATTATCTTGAGGCGGGCCCTAGCTTGTATGAATCTGACTTTGACTTAATTCCGTTAGTTTAAGACTAATTTCTTCTTCTAAAAGCGACGCAGATAATACTGATTAAGGCAACAGTCAATCCAAATCCAGGAGTATCTTCTTCATATATACAGGACCCATCATCTTCTGTAGCATCAGGGTTGTAATTTTCAGCACTTTGGTGTACACAGCCAGGTACTTCTTCTGTTACATTTGTTGGAACATCTTGTAATGCAGCAGGACACCCATCCGTAGAATCAAACGGACAGATATCTACGTTATCTTTTACACCATCATTGTCTGAATCATCAATACACCCGTCAGCGTCCGCATCAAACCCGCTTGAGTTTTCTTCAGGACATGAATCTTCATTGTCGATAATACCATCATTATCAGTATCTGCTGTACTTCCAACATAAAATGACCAATTGTGATTAGCCAAGACAGTTTCATTATGATATAATGTAATATTTGCAGAATGGGTTCCATTTTCTAATAAAGTATGATTCATCTCTAAATCAGATTCGTATTCGATTGCATTGTAGAAAGAAGGTTCTTTGTAAACTCCAGTTTCGTTATAGATAGAAACAACGGAATGAGTCCAATTAAGAGAATCATTCGTTATAGCTAAAACAGAATGGTGAGTTCCATTCATAGTCCATTCGAACCAGTCAGAGCCTGTTAGAATTTCATTATCACTATTATTATCTTCAGATACAGCGTTTGGTAGTACGTTAATTGAAAAAGCAAGTAAAATTGCAAATCCTATGCCCATAGCCTTCATTTGAGTTAATCTCATAATCATAAATTAAAATTCTACTATTTAACTTAAATCCTAAGAAATTTGGTGCTCCCGCCGGGATTTGAACCCGGGTGCTCGGCTCGAGAAGCCGAAATGATGGGCCGGACTACACTACAGGAGCTTTTCCAAATTATTCAGAGTTCTTGTGAAGCCAGGTTGCAGTTTCCTTAATGGCTCTTCGACTGGTATATTGAGGAGTCCATCCATGTTTCATCAATGCCTTGATATCCAATCGCATAAATTTAACATCTCCTTTCCAGCCTCTTCCTCCATCAACTCCACCAGTAAAGGAATATTCTACATTATCTAATTTCATAGCTTTACAAACTTGATCAGCCAAAGTAATAACGTCAATTGCATCCTTCGAGCCTACATTAAGGGCAGCCATTTCCCCTTTTTCACAGAGCTCACCTGGAGCCATATTCAGCATACCAGAAATACAATCTTCAACATGGAAATAAGATTTCTTTTGCTTTCCATCTCCTAAAATTTCTAAATTATTGTTGTCTTTCCTTAATTTATTCACAAAGTCAAAGGTAACGCCATGGTTACTACGAGGACCTACACAATTTGCAAATCGGTAAGAAACTCCTCGGAAATTATTCTCTTTACAATACTTTTCTATTAATTTTTCAGCATCTAGTTTACTAGTTCCATAAGCTGAAATTGGTTTTAGTTCTGCAGTTTCCGGTGTTGGAATCTTTTCTGCATCTCCATAAACGGTTGAAGTAGAAGTAAAGACAATATTTTCACATCCAGCTAATTTCATAGCTTCTAAAACGCGCTTTGTAACGTCTACATTTTGTTCCTGCATGACTTCAGGCTTAGTAATTCCTAGTTGAACTTCAGGGTTAGCAGCCAAATGGTATACGATTTTTGCACCCTCTAAATATCCTGCAAAATCCTCATTAAGTAGATCAATATCAATTAATGTAATATTTTCAATTGATTCTTCGAGGAATTCTAATTGACCAGAAGAAAAGTTATCTAAAACTACAACTTCTTCATCTCTTTTTACTAAACGATCTACTAGGTGAGATCCAATGAAACCAGCACCTCCAGTTACAACAACTCTGCGCTTTGTATTTTGCTCAGCCATAGAAACCAATACTCCCGAGTCTAGCTCGGTGGGTTTAGTACTATCTGCATAGTCTGTCTTATCGTCAGCAAAAGATCCTGCTAAAGAGCCAATGAAATCCCCAGTAGTTTTAGTAATATTCTTACTTGTTTTTCCTACAGCACCTAGCACTGTCCTGCTTGTATCTCCTGTAACCTTCAATACAGTACCTCCGGCCGTTCCAAGGGCCCCTACGCTAGCATTGATTGGTGCTCCGATTAACCCTTCCTTGTGAAGTCCAAGGGTTTGTGAAACGTCTCCAATTGTTTGTGAAACATCTTCCAACTTGATCTCTTCCCAATGTTGATACAGATAATAGATAACAAGACACAGTCCAATGAACATTACAGTGACTGCAATTTGCAAAGGAGCTAAGATGGCTAAGACGCCTAATCCATAAACAACAGATGCAGACAGAATTAACGAGCCACTAATAGCTCCAATCGCAACTGCAGATAAATTCCTATTTGGTGACAAACCAATTGCTCTTCCCAAGATAGTACCCCCAACAGCACCAGAGCCTTGGAAAGGAAACATAACAAAAACAACAATACCGACAAAAGAAGCTCTTTCTAACCAAGGTAAATCTTTCAACATAGCTTTTCCTTTAATTTGAATTCGATTAATTCCGCTACCAATGAATGGAATTTTCTTTGCCAAATCGAAATTCCAAGTTAAGAATACACCCACTGCGACATCGACAAATGCAGTACAGATTGCGATAGCCCAAGGATCAACTCCGCCTGCAATTCCAAGCGGAACAACAGTGCCTTTACCGAACGGTGGAACAAAATAAACAAGCATTAGTTGAGAAAGAATTAAGAATTCTCTCTGTCCCATGCTTAAGAACATTACGACAAAGAAAGCACCAGTCATGATGAATGGTGAAAGAAATTTGAAAAGTCCCAACATTGCGCTAGGTCCGCCAATAGCATAAATCAGAATTCCAAGACCCAATACTGCAATACAATCAAACGCAATATTCCACCAAAAAGTGATATCAACATCTTTTGAGTCAGAATAAATATACTCATAATTTAAATTTACAGATAAGTTTCCTGAGTTTAATTTTTGGAAACCTTGCCCCGTTACACTTCCGGGTTCCCAACCACCGTACGTCGGAGCAGTTCCGGCAGCCAATCCACCCATTTTTACTTTAGCATTTCCAAAATAAAGATGAGCACCAGCAGCGTATTCATTTTCGACATTTCCTCCTACGACTACAGTAGCTTCTCCAAGTTCAATAAACGTATGATCGAAAGTTGAAGTAAGAGGAACATCAAAATTATAATTGATCTTTGAGTCTATCAGATAAAAGTCATTGACTTCCAGATCTCTAAAGATGACTACATCCATTGAGCTTCTCTGGAAAATTCCGTCAATTAAAGCAGACTGTGACCACTTAGTTCCTGTAATTTCAGTCTTATCAAATGTAACAGAATTAAATGTAGAGCTTCTAACCAAAAAGGTATCCAATATGCTCTTTTCAATTCTATTTGAATCCATAGTGACATTGTTGAATAATACCGCATCAAAAGTTACATTTGACATCACAGACTTACTAAAATCAACATCTGCAAAAGTAACTCTTTCAAAACTACAGTCTATAAAGAAAGAATCTGTAAAGGAATAGTCTGAGAATAAGACGTCCGTAAATTTTACGTTGGTGAAAACTGCTGCAGTTAAGTCAGTACTATTGAAATGCACTCTTTGAAACTCCAATCCACTGGCAAAATTAATATTCATTTCACTATTATTTTCAGAGAGAACTGGAAACAGTGATTCAGTATTTCCTGGCTGTAGAATTTTGAAACTGTCTCCTGGTGCAACCGCAGGATCTAAACCACTGGGAGGGATAGGATATAACCCATCTTCAATATCTCCATAGTATCTAATATCAGTTAATTTTCCTTCTATTCTAATTTCATCTCCAGAAGAATATTCTAGATATTGTCGATTATTGAATACAGGATCAAAAGAAGCTTCTAAATCTTCAGGATTTTCAGTAATTGCGTACCAAATTCCGGACTGTTCAACACCAACCAACTCTTGACCATAGCCAGAGAAAGTTACGCCGATTAGTCCAATGAAAATACCAGCTAACAAGATAGGTCTTGCATTTTTCCAAGAATTTTTTAGAGCCCCTACAAAAGCCCACAAAGTATCCATAACTGCATCAATTTCATCTCTTTCTCTTTGACTTACTGTTAATTTACCTTTCTTTTGGTTACCTTGTAATTTAGTTTGTTTAGTAGAAGTTTTCTTTGCAACCGTTTTTTTTGGTTGAGTTTTTTTTGTAGCAGTGTTTTTTTTGGCAGGTGATTTCTTAGGCGTACTTTTTTTCGACACCGTTTCTTTTTTCACAGATTTCTTTGCCATAATCTAGTAAGTCTTTGCAGCCTTATATCCAGACTAATAAATAATATCGTTTGTTATCCGCCAGAAGCAACTAGAATAATTCTAATCGGTTTTTTAGGTAAGGCAATTACTAAGGGAATAGGCTTCATTTTCTCTTCGTCAGTGACAACTAAAACTCCGTCAGGATGTAAATTCAAATGATTGACAAGATCATTAGCAGTACTTCCATCAGGTAAAGTAATAGTTTCTATTTTGTCATCAATTGTAACTTGCCATTCCATATCCTTTCATCTAGAGAGACCTCAAAATAGTTACCGTGAATATTAAGTTCTAACATATCTGGAGATAAACAGCCAGGGTCGCATAGTCCGGTATTGCGGTGGCCTCGAAAGCCACTGGGAGCAATCCCTCGGGAGTTCAAATCTCTCCCCTGGCGCCAGAATTTTATATTTTCATTGCAGTAATGTAGTGCACTAATCGTAAAATTTTAATAATTAATTTACCCACTAGAATTTAATGTTTATATATGGCACAATTAAAAATATATTATGTTTAAGTCATCGGCTAGTGTAAACGCCTTAACCGTACTTTGCGAAAAGTGCATGCAGAAAGAAGCTACTACGGAACTTGTTCTAACAAATAATAGCTTAATTTATACTTGCGACAGCTGTTAGAAATATAGCGATTAACTAATAGTCAATCTGTCCATAGTATCTAAACATTTTCTTTCCAACTGGGAGTTTGGTTTGATAAGTTCTAACTTCATTGGCAGACATTTCCCCCATTGCTAACTTTAAGGCAAGATAGGGAGCACAATAATTTTCACTGTAAATGTATGTAGAAACACGTGGGTTGATTTCCATGAGAACTCCTCCTCTAGTTGAGATGTCAATACAATAGTCCATTGGAAGATGTTTCAATAAATTTCTAGCATAGTCAAGAGCTTCATTATCATCAATCATTTCGAACCCCATTGCTAAGCCAGATGCAAAGTTTAGTCTATTTTTAACAGAACAGGTAAGCAATTCTCCATTTTGGAGTACAGGATCAATTTTCAATTCGACGCCCTCTAAATATTCCATAACCATTAGTTCAGGTATTTCTTTTTTACCAACCGTAGACCTTAATTCATCCATCGAAATATATTTTGCAAAAGGTCTTCCGTTAAACAAAAGTTCATATCTATTAGATTTCTCGGTTAGAACTCTCACCCCCCGAGCACCTTTTCCTTCTGGAGGTTTGAATACAATATCTTTCTTAGGATATCCTAATTTTTCAGCAGCTTTAATTAGTTCAGACATTGTTTTAACCAAGTAAAATTGAGGGACATCAATCTTCCCTTCAAAGTGTTTGTACATCAGATATTTATTTTCACAAATGGCTACTAGTTCATGTTTTGAAGCTAGAAGTCTACAGTATTTTTCAATTTCTTTGGAGGCTTTCGAAAGATGAAACATCTCCCATGAAGTTTGTGGAAATACAATATCAATATTATTTTTTCTTACCAAATCAATTATCGAATCAATATAATTTTCTTCGTAAGCCCAAGGAACAACTGCAAAATCATCACATAGCCATCTACCTATAGCTTGCTCATTTGCATTTGTGCCTAATATGAACATACTTTTATCTTGTAATTTTAAGTTCGAAATTAAGGCATGAGCACCAGGGCACCCCACTCCTGTTAACAGGACTCTCATTGTCCTTCCTCTTTCAATAATTCGTCGTATACTTCGAGCATTTTTTTCTCTTGAAGTTCCCATGAGTAATTCATTTTAAATGCTTTATAGCCATTCTCACCCATTTTTTTCCTGAGATCTTTATCGTTAGCTAGAGTAGTTAAGGCATCAGCCCAATCTTCAGTTACAAGGCCACATTCATATCTTTCAACGATTTTCTGACGAGCTTCATAAGGCCCTACAATGACAGGAACTTTGTAAGCCATGGAATCTAATAACTTCTTTGGTAAAGCATATCCTCTCATTCTCTCATCAACATAATGCCCTACCATTAGAATATCACATGCAGCGTAGCATTCATTCATCATACTATATGGTAAAGGCCCAGTAAACTTAGCATTAGCACCTTTTTCTAAGGCCAGGTCTTCAAGTTCAGAAATCATATCTGTATATCCTGAATGTCCCTTGGGAGGCCCTCCGACAATTAAAACACTCAATGCGTTAACTTTAGACGCAGCATCTAGTATTTCTTCTAAAATAGGCTTTCTTAACCCTCCAATATAGCCTGCAACTATACCATCCAAACCGAACCTATCATGTAAAACCGGTTCTTTGACTGTTTCCAACAATTCAGAATTATACAGAACAGTACCGCCGCCCAACCGAAGAGCTAGCTCATCTGAAACAGTTAACATTGCATCTACCTTTCCAATTAATTTTTTTTGTTTTCTTTCGTAATATTTTCCAATAAACCAGTTTTGAACGCTTTCCATCATTGGCCAATCTTCATGAGAATCAAAGATAATCCTAGTACCTGTTTTATTTTTAATATTTACAGCAACATCAAGAACTTCTAAATCGTGAGCATGAATAAGATTTGGTTCGTATTCAGTAACTTTTTCCTCAAGCATCTTTAGTGCTTTTCTAAAACTTTTAACTTTGGAAAAGAACCCTCCTTTCAAATCTTCAAAAATACGAACGACCTTAATTCCATCTCTCTCAACTTCCCATTTTGTATCATATTTCTCTAATCTTCTAGACCAACAAAAAACAGTGACTTCGTATCCAGCTTTAATTAGAGCTAAAGCTTCTCGATAAACTCTGGTATCTTCATTAGGAATTAGCAAATCATGGCCCAAAACCATTGCAATTTTCGTCATAAGAGTTGATCTAGCCTCACTTTAATCGTCTCAAACCCTTCAGCAAAAGGACTTGATAATTGTATACCTCTCATTTTTACTACAGATCTAAAAAATTTCTCACTAAAATAAGGGTTATGCTTCTGACTATCATAGCAATCTAATGCTAATATTTTTTTCTTTATGTGCCTTTCTTCAAGCGGAATAAAGCAATTGAGTGAAACAGAAAGATTATTCCAAGGCAGCTCATATCCAAGCAAAGTACAATTCCTAAAAGCTCTTTTCGCTTCAGCCGTTACCACTCCATGATCTTGGTGAATATCTGTAGTAGTGGGAGTGAAAACTAAATCATAATTTATACTTCTAGAATGGTCGTACAGAGCTTGAAGGATTTCTTGTCTGTCTCTTGGAAAAAATCTTGTATGAAAATCTAAAACCTCATGAGTAATTCCTAATATTTTGCCAGAATTTGCAGCTTCCTCAACTAAATTAGGATATCTTTCAGCTACAGCACTAAAATAGATTACGTGTACTTTCCAACCTTCTTCAACAAGCTTGGCAATAGTTCCTCCGCAGCCCAATTCTGCATCATCAGTATGGGGGCTAAGGACTAGGGCTTTTTTAGCCGTATTATTTTTTAATTTCGAACCCACAGTATTTCTTAATAGTTCGCTAATATTTTGGTTATTATTTTTGGCCTCTTCCTTGAAAGATTTCCAATTATCAGAAAATTCATCAGTTATTGTAAACAGATATTGTTCTGGTTTTTTCCCCTTCTTCCATACCATAAGTTATATATATTTAAATAAAGGGTTATATAACCTTTCTTATGGTTGATTATGGAAGAGATTAAAATAGAAAATTTTGAAGGAGTTTATGAACCTGCAGAAGATTCCTGGATGGTCTGCAAATACCTTCCAGAAGAATTAGGTTCAGTGTTAGAAATAGGCTGCGGTTCAGGAATAATCTCTATACATTTAGCTAAAAGAGGAAACACTGTAACTTCCGTTGATATCAATCCTAAAGCCATAAAGGCTACAACATTTAATGCAAATCAAAACCAAGTGAAGATTGAAGTTTTAGAAGGAGACATGTTTGAAAAAGTTAAAGGCCGTAAATTTGACTTCATAGTTTGTAACTCTCCCTATTTACCTCCAACAGAAGAGTACAATGATCCAGAATTGGCCTTGGCAGTCGAAGGAGGTCCTACAGGTTCAGAATTTACAATCGAATTATTGTCTAGAGCTGAAGAATATCTTAAGACTGGCGGAAATATATATCTCATAATTTCAAGTAAGATGAAAAATTTAAATGTAAATTGGAAAAGGGAAATTATACACGAAGAGAAGTTCTTTTTTGAAAGACTTACTTTAGAAAGGTTTTGGAAATAGAAGTTAGTCAACAATTTCAGTTACTGAATCACTTCCACGGTTTGAGCCAATTTTCAAGATACGCATAATTATTTGCCCGAAAGGTAAAGATAATCCAGAGTAAACTAGGATCCAATGTGGTAAAATCCATAAATTATCATCTAAACTATAATTTGGTTCCCAAGGTAAAGAAATTACTTGTAAATCTAAGCCATTGACAAATATTCGTAACCACATAATGATAGGTATTGCTATTATCATCGTGAAAGCCATTGGTTTCATTTGATTAGACATCATTTCACTTTGCAATAGCATAATTTGAGGTTGCATCGCAAATAGTTTCTTCATTTTGGCTTCGTTACCGCTTTGTCTTGCTTCTCCCATTGCCTTATTGTACGCTCCCATTTTAGTTTGAATTTCAGCCATTTTTTCCCAGTCAATAATGAAGTGACGGATGATGGTTGTAAAGGAAATCATAATAATTCCAGCAAAGAGAAAAGTAAGTACAGGGTATTGATGGTCAAATGTTATTCTAGGTTCCAGCACTGAACCAGCAGACTCTCCCATAAAATCCCTTAAATCAGGATTAATAATTATCCAAAGCATAAACATCATTGTTAGAAAAGTTCCTCCGATTGCAGGAGGTTGCAATTCTTCTTCAGCATCTATTTTTTCTTCACTCATATATTAAGAATTTTTTTGAATTTTTCAACAGCAATTTCTATTTTATTGTCATTATTAGGCACAAATCCAACCGTTGCTCCAGTCATAAAAGCTGCAGCAATAGCATACTCTCTATTGATTCTTTGGTGTAATCCAATATCATCTTTGTCTCGAGTTCTTGACGTGTCTTTAGAGCGCCTATTTTCAATTTCTTCAGGAAGGGCTTCAACAAGAACAATTGTATTAGGCATAATTGCCTTAACAGTCCATTCAGGGAGTCCAGGAAGGTATCCCGAAGGTGTGAGTATA
>Ga0208390_1000118_pt1 | contig 24264 bp, 25 predicted proteins | sample Knorr_S7_td_Surf_FD_185594 | JGI IMG/M metagenome (GOLD analysis project Ga0208390, IMG submission 185594) | Marine microbial communities from Southern Atlantic Ocean transect - Knorr_S7_td_SurfaceA_ad_6m_LV_A (SPAdes) (version 2) | ecosystem: Environmental > Aquatic > Marine > Oceanic | place...
ATAAGATAAATTGTGGGTCCGGAAAAGTTTTAGGAATATCAGGGGTGATTAATGCGTTAATTCCTCCTCCGATCCCCCAGAAAAAAGATACCTCAAAAAATATTCTTTTTTCCGTGAGTAAAAATATCCCAATAAACAATGTAGATAAATTGCACATATGAATAGGTACAAGTTTTATCCAGGGAAACTCCATCCAATAGTGCCAAATAAAAGGTTTAATTAACTCCAAAGTAATAGCAGAGAATCCCAAGACTTTAGCAATTAATACTTTATTACTTAGATCGTTATTTTTTATAAAAAGAGGCAGTAAGAAGGCTAAAGCTAATATCAATAGTAATGTAACTATGTGAGACTCCCCAAAGATCTCAAAAGGCTGCGCGTCCATTTATTCAGTATAAAAATAAATTTACCTGTATGGTAGTTAAGAATTTCAACAATATAATGACTATATGGAAAAAAATTTAATTAGTTTTTTACCAACAATAGAGAAAAACGAAAAGATAATTTTGTTAAGAGCTTTCTTATTTTTCTTTTTCGTTTTAGCTTCTTGGTATGCATTGAGACCTGTAAGAAACGAACTAGCTGTTCAAGGAGGAATTTATAATCTTCCCTGGCTATTGATGGGAGTTATGCTGGCTATGCTCATTATTAATCCCATTTATTCCTGGTTGGTTTCTCGTATAAATCAAAATCGTTTAATTCTCTATATCTACTCTTTTTTTATTCTGAATTTAATCCTATTTTTAATATTGTGGACATTTGCAGGAGAAGATGGTCGTATCTGGACAGGCAGAGCTTTCTATATCTGGGCAAATGTATACTCATTTTTCGTTGTATCTATTTTTTGGGTAACTATGATTAATTTCTTTTCGCATACAGACTCAAAAAAATTCTTCGGTATTATCAGTGCAGGAGGTTCATTAGGTGCTTTTTTTGGATCTACTGTTGCGAGATATTTTTCAACCGAAATTTGTGGCAATACCTCTATTTCTGATTTAGGGCCTATGAGCTTGATAGTTTTTTCCATTCTTTCACTTCTTTTCGCTATATTTTTTTCTAGGACGTTCAAGCCTAAAGTATTAGATATGTACAATTCCCAAAAAGAGTTAGGTGGTTCTAGCTTTGAGGCAATTCAAAATATTATCAAAGATCCTGCCATAAGGAATATAGGCCTTTATGTCATATTATTCACTATGTTAATGACAACTTCTTGGATGATTTCTTTAGGAATTGTCGAGGAATGGTCAAAAGATCCATGCGAAAGGACTGGTTTTTTTGCAAGAATTGAGCAAATTGTTACTCCTTTAACTCTTTTAATGCAGCTCTTCCTTGCTTCCTATATCTTACGAAGAGTAGGTTCCTTGGCTGTGCTATCTATTTACGGTGTCTTGTTTGCCATTGCTTTCATGGCTTATGCTTTTTATCCAACTATCACAACTGTGATGATGGTTGTGATAAGTCTGAGAATATTTGAATATGGACTAAATAAGCCTACTAGAGAGTCAATCTACACAAAATTAAAACAACAAGATAGATATAAATCAACGGTTTTCATAGATACGTTTCTTGCAAGATCTGGCGATGTTATTGGAGGATGGTTTGTGAGAAGTTTAGTTGGAACTGGAATAGCGGTGTTATCCGTCACATGGGCCGCATTACCTTTTGCATTATTTATCTCTTACATGGGTTTCCAAGTAAATAAGGCAGTTAATGATGAGTGATGCATTTATCAACGTTGCAGACATAACAGATATAGAAATTAATCAATCTCAATCTGTAGAATTAGATGGAAAATCTATATTAATTTGTCATACAACCAAGGGAATATTTGCTGTAGAGGATAAATGCAGCCATGCAGATATTCCTCTTTGTGGAGGACAAATTATAGATAATTTCATAACTTGCCCTGTTCATGGGGCTGTATTTGATCTAACTGATGGATCTGTACAGTCACCTCCAGCTTTCGAAGACTTAGAAACTTTTGAGGTACAAATTGAAGGCACTTCAATTAGTATTAAAAAAGAACTTGATAAATAAGATAAAGACCTTGGTGACTAAAGGACAAAAGATTAAGCATAAATTACTGATTATTTTTGTGAGTATCATTTTGGGCTCCTGCTCGAATTCAACTCAACCAAATGGTGTTGAATGGAGCGGTCCACTTAACTTTATGCATGTTACTAAAGAAAAAATGGAAATGATCTATTCAGTTGATATTACAGGACAAAAGGTTTTTCTTGATGGTTTCTACGAAGTAACTAAAAAAAATACTGATGAGGTCCTATTTCGTTTAAAAGTTGAAGAATTGGAGCTTGGAAATAGAGAAGACGGAAGAAGCTTTTGTAGAGTATGGGGTATCATTGATGAAAGTAATATCCAAAGCTATTTATTCGCTTTAGACTGTAAGCCAATCTAATAGATGAAATCTGATTTTTTAAAGTCCCAAAAAATAATTCATTGGATAATGGCTATCATTATTATGCTGGATCTCAATATCGCACAAAAATTTGGAAGAGAGATGGATATTTTGGATAGAATGGAATCAAGGATTGATCACACTAGTGTCGGACTATTCATAACATTTCTTTTTTTATTGAGAGTCTTCTTAAGATATAAATATGGATCTCCAGGTTATCCCGACTCCATGCCTAGATGGCAAGTAATCTCAGCTAAAGTTGGTCATTACGGACTTTACTTCTTGATGGGTGGATTGATTGTTACTGGTTTGTTGACAGCAAGGTATGCAACTGACCCGATTCTTGCTTTTAATACGTTAAATTTAACGATGGGCAATGGAGATCTACAAATTTATAACGTAATTAGATTTTTTCATGAGGTTTTTACAAATTTAATAATAGCCTTTATCGCTATTCATATTTTCGCTTCTATGTATCATCATTTCATTGCTAAAGATTCAACAACTTTGAATATGATTAAATTTTGGAAGAATTGATTAAAGTCCAACTAAATTTAGCCTATTAATTCGTTATTCTCATTTTTAAGTCGTTGATAAGCATATCAATAGAAATATTTGAATTTGTAGATCCAAAAATATATCTATCAGGTCTAACTAGGAAGGCTCTATCCTTTTCCATAAAAGATTTCATCCAAGGATTTTTCTCAATATATTTCTTTTCAAGAATGACTAACTTACATTCTATTAAATCAAGAAATTCATAATGATCTTCAGAGATTTCCAAAGGAGATTTTGATATCAAAGAAAAGTTTTTCCCTAGAATATGATCCATTCTCTTTACAACTTCTTTATTGTAATACTCTACGGGTTGGGGAAAAATCTCTCCGGCATTCATTGACTGATCAGCCTTCCCACCAAAAAAAAGACCCTTCGTAAGATTAGGTAATATAAAAGATCCATAACCCTTCTGAACTAAATCCTGTGATACCTCCTCTGGAGTTTCTGCCTCAGCATAAGCTTCCATTAATTCTCCAATACCCGCAGAATTTTTCACAACAAATCTAGAATGCGGAATTCTCTCTATCTCGAAGCTATCAACTAAATTTGTATTTAATTTATTTTTAATTGATGCCGCGATTTTCCAGGATAAGTTCACTGCATCTCTATAACCAGACATCATACCTTCTCCCATAAATGGAGGAGCTTGATGCGCGGCATCGCCTATTAAAAAGCAGTTACCTTTCTGAAAATTTTTAGCAATTACCGAATGGAACTGGTAAACAGCTTTTCTTATGATTTTATATTCTTCTGGCTTCAACCATTTATCTATTAGCTCATGAATGGTTTTGTCATCTAAGAAGCTCTCCTTATCTTCATGCTCATGAATGATGAATTCCCATCTTCGAAAAGGTAAGTGAGAAGGAACAAAAGTTGCAAGCCTTTCTTTATCACAAACTTGTATTAACTTATCACCAAGTTTATCAGGCTCATTTAGTTCAACATCAATAACAATCCAATCACGATTATAATTTAAGTCCTCTTGAGAGATGCCTAGCTGTTTTCTTACAACACTTGATCCTCCATCAGAGCCTATTAAATATCTAGAAGTAAAATCTTTCTCTTCTTGATTATTTAAATTGATAGTTTTAAAACTTACAGATTCTTGATTTTGATCAAGACTGATGAATTCATGTTCTAAAATAATTTCAACATTTGAATTTTCTAATTTATCTCTTATATCACGATCTGTGTAGGGCTGATGAAATAAGCTTGATGCTGGCCAACCATTTGCTGATATAAAATCTTTTAAATCAATAGAACCACCAATAATTTCCAAATTCTTGTCAGAAAAGTAAGCACCTCCAAGAATAGTGCTATTTTTTAGGTAAATGTCTTCAATTCCAGCTAATTGAGACATTCTAAAACCTTGATCGCTAACAGTTACTGCTCTCGGAAGATTGTAAATATCTTTTTCTTTATCGATGCACAGGACTCTCATACCGTATGATTCTAAGAGAAGTGCGGCCATACTTCCGGCAGGTCCTATACCTATGATGGCTACATCAAAATGATTCACTAATTTAATGCACTTAGTTCCTTATGAAAGGATTTAAGAAATGGATTATTTTGAATGGCATATTTGAGCTCTTTTATACCTTTTTGAAGGTTAGGATTGTTTTGATCTACTATTCCTTTTATGAAACTATCTCTCTGTTTGATTTTTTCATAGTAAGCATTGATGAATGGTTTTTTTTCAAGCAAAAGACCGCTCCAACCGCACTCATCAAGGCGATGAAGGATAACGGACCAACTTATATCTGCAAGAGAGAAATTGTTAGATGCAAGCCAATCTTTTTTACTTGATGACAGTTCAGTTTCTAACTCGCATAAATGGTTATTCAGTTCTTTAAAAGCAGATTTAATGAGATTTTGAATCGGTGGTAATTTTATGAAAGTAAACCCAAATATTTTTAGCAGCAAAAAAATAAAGACTCTCTGTTTCATTGGGTGAGAAATTAATCCTTTCATAACTTCTAGGATAGAGACGTTTTTTAACATAGTGGTAAAAAGTGGAAAGGTAAGGGGTCCAATCGTATTACCGGCATATTTTTCATGATCTTTTATTGGATTTCCGACCATCGACGCTTTATCTGTCCAATAATTTATTGATTCAACATCACGGTCTTCAGGCGCATTTAAGTTTTTCTTACTATTGAATATGAATTTAATTTGTTCATGTGATTCGTATATAGGCCTACCTTTATTGAGCAAGACAGGAACGGTTGCTCCTGGATTTATTTTTAAAAATGATTTTGAGGCTACTTCATATTTTCCTGTTTCAATCAAATCTATATGTTTTGAATCATATTTGAAACCTACCTCGTGAAGACAAATTCTAACTTTCCTGGAACACAGTGAAAAATCATTATGATAAAGGGTCCATTCTGCTGAGGTTTGCTCAACTAGGTAATCTTGAAGGCCTACTTGCATCCTTTGCATTTGTTTTAGAGCAAACTATTAGACAATAAGGTGATGTCCACCATCCATAAGCATTGTCTCACCCGTTACTACTTTTGATATTTCAATAAAGTTATATATACCTTCAGCAACTTGTTCTGGAGTAACAGTAAGTTTTAGTGGAGTAGTAGAAGTTAAATTCTCCTCAGCTGCATTATAAAGATCATCACCCATGCCTTTTCTTAACCAATCTCCTTGAATAAAACCAGGGCAAATTGCATTGACTCTTATAGGACCGAGATTTCTGGCCATAGATTTCGTCATTGTATTTAGCGCACCTTTTGATGATGCATAGGCAAGAGAGCTACCAATGCCTTTTATCCCTGCAATTGAAGAGATATTCACAACACTTGGATTTTCACTTTTCATTAGCATTTCTTTACAAGCCTTTACCATCTGGAAGGGCCCCACAACATTAACTCTGTAAATATGTAAAAAATCATCAGCATCTAAACCATCAAGATCGGCATGATTAAATACAAATTTTGTTGTTCCAGCATTATTTACAAGAGCGTCGATTCTTCCCCATTTTTCGATCGTTTGATGGACTGTTTCTACGCAATCATCATTCTCAGAAACATCAGCCGTTATGGCTAGAGCTTCGACTCCTAATCCCTCACATTCTTGGACTATATCATTTGCATCTTGAATAGAGCTTGTACATGTTATTGTCACATTCCACCCCTTTGAGGCGAGCAATTTTGCTGTAGCTGCTCCAACGCCTCTACTTCCACCAGTTATTATTGCTACTTTATTGGATGTTGCATTAGCCATATTTAAATCCCATCAATTATCTATTCACAAACTCTTTTGTACTTTCTTCTTTAAGTACAAAACCTGGTTTATCTTTGAATGTATTTTCTACCCATTTTAAGGCATCTTTTTCGTCTAACTCTGGATTCCATGGCTCACCTTGGGGTTGTTCTACATCCCAGGGAGTATCTAAAAATATCTCCATACCATTATTTTCAGGATCATTAAAATAAAAGGATAGCGCATTTCCATGACATAAAGGCATGTATTCATGATTGATAGCATCAAATTTCTTTTTGAACTCTTTCAATTCTGAATATGTTTCAACTCTAAATGAAATGTGGTTCAAAGCAGTTGGAGTTCCTATATCTTCTCTACCTAGTACAAATGCTAATTGATGATGTTCATCTGGATCATAACTAATAAAGATTATCTCAGGACCATTTTCAAAGATTGGGCCACTGTCACTTACTTTAAAGCCCAAAGTATTTATATAAAAATCTAATATTTTTTCTTTATCTTTAATGTTAAGTACTGTGTGTGACCATCCTAGTTTCATCTCTTCACCAATTTTATTATCTATTTATTCTATCTAAGCAAGCTTGTCTTACTCAACCCCCGAATGATTTGTAATTCTTTTGCATACATTTTCTAATGAACCAAGACCTTCAATACTTGTCGTTAGAACATCGCCTTCTTTTAGGAATTTACCTTCCATTACACCAACACCCCCAGGTGTTCCTGTAAAAATAACATCGCCGACATTAAGAGTAACTATCTCAGATAGATATTTAATAATGGAAGGAATATCGAATATAAGATCATTCGTGTTGTCATTTTGTCTTATTTCATCATTCACCTTACATTTTATATTGAGTTTTTCCTTATTTTCCAAAGCATCTAATGAAACAAGGTAAGGACCCATGGGTCCGAAAGTATCAAACGATTTACCTAGATTAAATTGAGGTGGTTTGGCAGCAAATTGCACGACACGATCCGAGATATCTTGACCTATACATAATCCAGCAACATGATCCCAGGCATCATCTACACTTATATCCTTTCCAGACTTACCAATGACAGCTACTAATTCAGCTTCATAATCAACATGATCACTTCTCATTTCAATCTCTGCATGTGGCCCAACCAGGCAACTAGTATGCTTTGTAAATATCATGGGCACACTAGGTATTTCCATACCAGCCTCTTCGGCATGATTTCTATAATTTAAACCTACTGCATAACAATTTTTTGGTGAAGAAATAGGAGCATCTATCTTAGCTTCTTCTAATAAACCAGTAGGCGTTTTTTCATCTAAAGTACCATTCAATTCATGCAGTTCGTCCAAACGATTCAAGGCATTGAGTGTATCTTCATCGAAAGTATTATTTGATATTACTTTCAGATCATAATAATGTTCACCTTTTACAAGAGCTGCTTTGCCAGATATGTTGGCTAATTTAAATGCCATGAGATCTCCTATCTTTTTAATAAATTGATTATAGGCATTTCTTAATATTTTATAAGCTTTATATACCGATAAAAATTGATGGAAAGGAAAACTTTTACAAATAAAGAAGGTGAAGACTTCTCTTACTTGGTTCATCAATCTGAGGGCAATAGTAAGAATTTTGTTTTCTTTCACGCAACAGGTTTTAACTCGGAAACTTATAAGATTCTTTTCGACAAACTGTTATCTCATTATGACAATGAAATAAATATTTATGCTTTGGACCAGAGAGGGCATGGATTATCTGCTGCAAAATCGAATCCCGATGAGTTAAAGACCTGGGATGTTTTTGTCCGTGATGGCGAGGAATTTATTGAGAATATAAGTGGATCTGTGATCCTATCGGGACATTCTATGGGATCTATCATTGCCGCAAAGATAGCTTCTTTAAACCCAAGTAAAGTCTCACATTTATTTATGATAGAGCCAGTTTTATATGGGCCAATGGAGTCTTTAAAATTTAGATTAAAGTCACTGCTCCGTATCAATCGAGAGTTGACTATAGCTGGTGGTGCTGCAAAAAGAAGAAGAAACTTTTCTTCGATTGATGAGGCAGTCACTTCTTATACAGGAAGAGGCGCTTTTACCACTTGGTCACAAGAATGGATAGAAAATTATTTAAAGGGCGGAACTCAAAAAACTGAATCAGGTATTGAATTATCGTGCTCTCCTAGTTGGGAAGCAGCAACCTTTAGATCATCCTCTATGGATAGTTGGAGATACCTCAAAAAAATAAAAATGAATGTTAAGGTAGTCTATGGAAACATTGGATCGACTTTTTCATCTCAAGCAAGAAGGGCGTTATTTAAAATCGGTCCAAATTGGAAATCTAATCATTATAAAGAAGCTTCCCATTTTCTCCCTATGGAATATACCGACTCAATTATCAAAGATTTGGAATCTTACTTGGAAAATAACTAAAGACTCTCTACGAAATTTCTTAAAGCAGCGCCTATTTCTTCCGAAGAATCTTCCTGAATGAAGTGATTTCCTTTCACAGTAATCTCTGTCTGATTCTTCCAACTTCTAGCGAATTCTCTCTGATCACCAATAAGAATTGATCCCGGATCAGCATTGATAAATAATTTAGGGATATCCGATTCTTTATGAAATTCAGCATTAAGTCTAACTTCTTCAACAACCTCGCTAGGCTCCCCATCCAAAGGAATTTGTCTTGGCCAGGTTAGAGTAGGGCGTCTGTCTTCTCCTGGATTAATAAAAGGTCTTATGTACTCAGATTTTTCTTCTTCTGTGTAGCCAGTCGAAGAATCTGCTAGTAGTATTCTTTCAACAAAAAAGTTCTTTTCAAGCACAAGTTCTTCTCCAGCCTCTGACCTAAATAATCCGAAAATTTTAGTAGCAGGATCGGGCCATTGATCCCAAGTTAGTGGCATAACGATAGCTTCCATATATGTTATGGACTTAATTCTATCTTTGTTTTCTCTAGCAAATTGGAAACCCATTGCCGAACCCCAATCATGAATAATTAGATGGATATTATTTCCTAAATCTAGCTCATCCATGAGAGCTGTTAAATAACTATACTGACCATGATACTTATAGCCAGGATTATCCACTCCTTCAAGTTTATCTGAATCACCCATACCAATTAAATCTGGGATGACTATTCTTCCAATGTCTTCTACATGGGGTGCAATATTTCTCCAAAGAAAAGATGATGTTGGATTGCCGTGTAGAAATAAAAAAGTATCTCCACTGCCTTCATCAATGAAAGCCATTTTACTGTTCTTTATATCTTTATATTTTTTTGTATATTTCATATTTGTTAATCTAAATTAGGAACCACAAAGGTCTTGAATTCTTCTTCGTAGAGTTCCGCAAATTTAATTGTTGTCTTGTCTTCGTAAGCTCCACCAATGACCTGTAGTCCAATTGGCATACCATCACTTGATAGACCTGTTGGAAAGACTGTACTTGGTAAATGAGCATTTACCGCAAGACCTGGCCAGAAGATCTGTTGAAAATATCTTTGTTCTTGATTATCTACCATGACAGTTCTCTCCGAAATCTTTTTGTGATCATGCTCAATAGCGGTTGTGGCGAGCTGCGGACAAATCAAAACATCCCATTCTTCAAAAAACTTTGACCAAGATATTTTAATTTGTTCTCTAGCATAGTTCTGTCTTAACCAATTTCTATGAGATAACACAGTTCCTTTGGCTAAGATTGCGTCTACTGACAGATCATTTTTATCTAAACTAGAAGCCAATTCTTCTATTTTTTGATATTCATCTTCAGGTAAACCACTTTGCATGACGGATTGTAAAAGTAATTGATAATTGATTTCTGCTTTCATGAAGTCATGTTCAGGTTTTGCTGCAAAAGATACTGTTGTTCCAACAGAATTCAATTTATTACCAACTTCCTCACACCTTTGTGCTATTTCTTTTGAAACTGGAGCCAATTCATCATTACTCCAAATAGCCACTTTAAAATCTTTAAGAGAAGTTTTTTTACATTCTGCTAGATTGAGCTGCCATCCTTTAGATCTTCTTTCCATAGGACCTGCCATTACATCTAAAGCTATTTCTAAGTCTTTTGCACTTCTAGCTAAAGGACCACAGACCGATAGATCAGGTTCAGGAACATTAGGAATTAATTCATGACCTGATGAAGGAATGATACCGTGACTTGGCTTATGTCCAAAAACTCCGCAATAGTGCGCAGGATTTCTTATAGAACCTCCGATATCGGATCCAGCCTCCAAAGAACAAAACCCAGCTGCAAGTGCTGCAGCACTTCCTCCTGATGAACCTCCTGGAGTCCTTTTCAGATCCCAAGGATTCCCTGTAATTCCATAAATATCGTTATAGCTTTGAAAGTCAGCCAAATTCATAGGAACATTTGTTTTTCCTAAGAAATGAGCTCCAGCTTTTTTTAATCTTTTAACGGCCAATCCATCTTCTTTGGCTATATTTCCTTTGTAGTCTGGTATTCCCCAAGTAGTGCATTGACCTTGTATATTGTAAGACTCTTTTATGGTCATCGGTATGCCATGTAGTGGACCCAAAGAATCTTTCTTCGAAATTGTATCATCTGCTTTTTTAGCAGCTTCTAGAGCATCTTCAAAAGTTCTTACTACAACGGCGTTTATCTTGTCATCGTATTTCTCTATTCTGTCTATGAAATGTTGGGTGAGCTCTAGTGAACTTATCTCTTTATTTTTTATTTTGTCAGCCAATTCATAGGCAGGTAAGTGATGAATATCCAAAACTAACTGTCTCCTGGTTTCCAGTCTTCAAATCTTTCTTGAAGTCTTTGCATGCCAGTTATCCAGCGATCTCTATCATTTCCCTTTCTAGATACATATTCCAAAACCTCTGCATGAGGAGTCACAAGAAATCTTTCATTTTCAATAGCATCAAGTACATCGGCAGCTGCCTCATCTGCTTCAATCATCCCATCAACTCCTGCTACGCCAGCACCTTGAGCTGTCATAGCTGTTCTTACAGCTTGAGGACAAAGACATGAGACACCAATTCCTTTACTTCCATAAGTAATTTTTATCCACTCAGCAAAACTTACCGCAGCTGCTTTAGTTACAGAATATCCTGCAGAACCTATCTGAGTGAGTAAACCTGCAGCCGATGAAGTATTCATTAAATAACCTTCGCCTCTCTCTAACATTTGAGGCAGAACATGCTTGGCTGCAAAGATATGAGATTGTACATTTACTTCCCAGATATTTTGCCAATCGCTAGTCTCTACTTCAAAAAATCCATGTACTCCACCAATGCCTGCATTAGAACAAAAAATATCTATTCCACCTGAATATTCATTTGCTTTATCTATTACATTGATAATGTCTGCTTCTTTTCCAACATTAGCTTGGACCGCTAAGCTATTGATATCATTGGCAGTTTCAGTTGCACCTTCCATGTTCATATCAACGCAAACAATTGTTTTTGCTCCAGCTTTATTAAATGCTTCACATAAGGCTTTACCTATTCCACTAGCAGCCCCTGTGACTACAATTCTTTTATCTTGTATTTGCATTAATCTAGCCCCAATTCTTTAATAGCATCTTCTCGCATTTGTTTTTTTGCAATTTTTCCAGCTGCTACTTTTGGTAATTCTTCAGCTTGAAACCACGTGTATTCAGGAATTTTAAATTTAGCTATTTTTGCTGCTAAAAACGAAGAAAGATCTTCCTCTGAAAGTTCAGCTCCAGGATTTAGAGATATTCTCGTGGCAAGTTTTTCACCTAATCTTTCATCTGGAACACCAAAGACTGATGCTTCTCTAACAGAGGGATGTTCATAAATTGCTGCTTCTATCTCTAAACAAGCTATGTTTTCTCCACCTCTGATGACGATGTCTTTGATTCTATCTTTGATGTACAGGAATCCATCTTCATCAATAATACCTACATCACCACTTCTGAACCAACCTTCACTATCTAACACTTCATTAGTTGCATCTTCGTTCTTAAGATAACATCTGAAATTACATGTCGATTTAATTGCAACTTCTCCAAGCTCATTGGGTCCCAACTCATTACCTTCTTCATCCATGATTTTTATGAGATTTAAGAAAGGAGTAGGGTAACCAGCAGTACTTGGTCGTTCATACAAAGTTGTTCCACTTGCATTCGTCGCATGTGCATTAGTCTCTGTAAGGCCATAGCCTACGGTTGCAATTTTATCAGGATGTTCTTTCTCTTGAGCTTTAATTTGCTCAGGAGGTCTTGCTGCACCGCCAGAACCTAATCCTTTTAGACTGGAGATGTCTATTTCTGGATTGTCTTTATGTGCTTGTAGAACCTCAGCGGACATCGTAGGTACGCCAGTCATATCAGTTACTTTATGTTTTTCAATGAGACGTAAAGCTTCTACTGCATCCCATTTATACATAAAAACGATTTTTCTTGCCGTCACTAAAGACAATAAAAAGACTGCGTGAGAACCTGTTACATGGAATAAGGGTACCGCAGCAATTGTGCAAGGATTTTCGCCTGAAATTGGAGAAGGCAAAGGTTCTCCATCAACTTCAATTTGCGTGGCTAGTTGACCCATGAGTGCCCAGGTAATTGGGGCAGAAACTACTGCTCTATGAGTAGAAACAACTCCTTTTGGGTATCCTGTACTACCGGACGTATACATAATGCTTGCATCATCTTCAGGATCAATTTCAACCTCTGGAAAAGCTTCCATTGGTTTAACAACTTCATCAAAAGCAGCTGTATTAGTAAATTTACTCGCATCACATCGCACGGCTATACGGGGCATTTCTTCTACATAACCTTCTAATCTCTGAAGTCTTTCTTCATCAGCTATAAATATTGAAGATTCACTATGAGTTAAACCATAATCAAGTTCCTCACCTTGCCACCATGAGTTTAAGGGAACTGCTATAGCTCCGATTGAAGTAACAGCGATATAGCTGTATATCCATTCCGGATAATTTCTCATTGAAAAAGCAACCTTATCTCCTTTTTGTATACCGTACTTGTCCATAAGGGTGTGAGCGAGTCCGGCAGAAGTATTAAGAACCTCTTGATAACTATATGTTTCATCTTCATATGCCAAAAAATCCCACTCCCCGTGTATAAGAGGAAATTGAAAATAGTCTCTTAATGTTTGAGGTAAATTGGCAAAAACATGGTATTTATTACCTCTTATGGTCTCTTCTTTAAGTTCGAACAATCCTTCCTTTGTAAATTCTTTGGTTAAACTTTCTCGACCTTCTTTTTTTAAAAATTCCTTAATATCCATAATTTTATTTCCCCGTAAATTTTGCCTCTCTTTTTTCTACAAAATGTGAAACGCCTTCTTTGAAATCTTCAGATTTAAAACTATCAAGCATTGCTTGCATTGAACTGTCTAGATTCTCTTTAATTGTTTCTCCTTGAGCGTTATAAATTTGTTGCTTCATAATTCGAAGGGATCGAGGTGAAACATTTTTGGCTAGATCAGCTGCATAATTGAAAACTTCGCGATCGAATTGGTCCTCAGAAAAGGTTTTATTCACTATGCCCATTTGTTCAGCCTCTTCAGCAGTAAACTTTCTTGATGAAAACAAAATATCATTTGCTCTAGCAATACCCACTAATCTAGGAAGAATCCATCCAACACCCCATTCGGCTATAAGTCCTCTCTTAGAGAAGGCACTGGAAAAAACGGCACCTTCTTTAGCAAATCTAATGTCTGCATATAGAGCCATAATGAAACCTACTCCCGCAGCAGGTCCATTAATGGCTGCGATAATTGGCTTTGGAACTGTTGGAAAATAACTAAATCCTCCATCAAAGCCCTTTACTTCATTGGTAGCATATTCTCTTTCTTCAGCTTCGACCTGGGAGGCTTGTGTCTCACCTTGACTTGTTGCTGCAAGTCCATCCATATCTGCTCCTGCACAAAAACCTCTTCCTGCACCAGTGACAATAATCACTTTTACATCAGAATCTTTTGCAGCATCATCTAATTTCTCTCTTAATCCTGCTCTAATCTCATCATTCACAGCGTTAAGTCTTTCAGGTCTGTTTAAGGTAACTGTCGCTACACCATCTTTAACTTCATAAAGAACTGCATTATTCATATTATTCTCCTTTTAGGCTGTCGATCCGCCATCTATAACAAGGGTGTGACCATTAACAAATGTTCCAGCATCTGATGCTAGAAAAACAGCTGCTCCTCCTATTTCATCTGGTTCACCAATCCTTCTGAGAGGGCAAGTTGCAGTTGATTGCTTGAGAATTTCTGGATTTTCCCAGAGCGCTCTAGCAAAGTCTGTTTTAAATAATCCTGGAGCTATGGCATTAGTTCTGACATTTTGTGGACCAAATTCAGCAGCAAGATTTTTGACTAACATGATGTCTGCTGCTTTTGAAATATTGTAAGTTCCTATGACTGTACTAGATTTTAGTCCGCCGATAGAAGATACAATTATTATGCTTCCATCCTTTCTCTCGGTCATCTCGGGTATGACCATCTGACATAGCAAATGATTACTTTTAATATTATTGTTCATTACTTTATCAAAAGCATCTTCTGGAATATCCATCATCGAACCAAAAAAAGGATTAGAGGCTGCGTTACAAACTAAGATATCAATTTTCCCAAGTTGTAGTCTCGTTTCATCAACAAGCATCTGTAATGCGGCTTTGTCTGATATGTTACAAGGTATAACTATTGCTCCACCTTCAGAATCTGAACAAGCTTCATTAATTTCGTCAGCAACAACCTGACAAGCATCTGCTTTTCTACTTGATACGACAACTTTGGCACCGTGCAGTGCCATCTGCATAGCAATCGATTTACCTATTCCTTTAGATGAACCAGTAATAATTGCTGTTTTTCCTGTTAAATCAAACATAACTCTCCCTATTTAAGAAGGGAATACTTTAGAATTAATTGATAAAAATTACTATAGATAAATTAATCATTTCGTTTGATAGAATACTTCAATGATAAGAAAAGCTATTTACTTCGTTTTATTTCTTTTTCTTATATTTGCATTTTTTGTATACCTAATTTCAGAAGGTCTTCTTGGGTCCTATGAAACGAATAGACCAATTAACACTACTCCTCAATCTCCAGGATTCCTAATTGAAAAGGCTCAAAATCAATTGGAAGCCAAAGGTGATCTAAATATTAGTAATGGAAAGGTTATCTTGTTTGGTGATTTACATGTTCATACAACCTATTCGTCTGATGCTTTTCTTTTAAGTCTTCCCATGCTGTCGGGTGAGGGCTCTATGCCTCCATCTGACGCATGCGATTTTGCAAGGTTTTGCTCTAGCTTAGATTTCTATGCGAATACAGATCATGCTGAAGATTTAACTCATATAGACTGGCAGGAAACTAAAGATGCAGTTCGGCAATGTAATTTAATTTCTGGCGACAATGAATCCCCAGACACCATAGCTTTTTTAGGATGGGAATGGTCACAAAATGAAGGCTTTGGCATACCGCATTATGGACATCGAAATGTTATTTTGAAGAGTCTTTTTGATGATGAGATTCCTGCTAGACCGATAGCATCAACCTCTGGTGGTTTTATGGATATGCCCCAGTCGGTAAGATTGGGACTATCAGGCATGCGGTCCTTAGATACCAGAATACATGACCTAATGAGATTTATAGAAGATGGTCAAACGATACCATGTCCCAGTGATGTTCCAGTCAGAGACTTACCTATGGATTGTAAGGAATATGCAGAAGATCCGGGCATCCTATTTGATAAGCTAAATGATTGGGGACATGAAGTCATCGTCATTCCCCATGGCACATCTTGGGGAACGTATACACCTGATGAATCGGATTGGAAAGATCAATTAAATGATGACTTTCATGACCCAAATTTACAAAATCTTGTTGAAATTTATTCTGGTCATGGAAATACAGAAGAGTATAGGTCATGGAGAAGCGTAATTTTTGATAATGATGGAAATGTATCTTGCCCAGATCCAACAAAGAGTTTTACTCCGGGTTGCTGGCAAGCTGGACAAATAATAAAAGAGAGATGTGAGGCAGAAGGAGAATCAGCACGAATATGTAAAAAACGTTCGGAAGAAGCGAAGTTAAATTATGCTCTGGAGAGCTTTGCAGGTCAGTCTGTCATAGTAGGAGAAGATCCTTCTGAATGGTTGGATTCAAATCAATGCCAAGATTGTTTTCTGCCACCTTTTAGTCATAAACCTAAAGGTTCAATTCAATACTTGTTGGCATTACAAAATTTTAATAAAGACGACCGAGTAAGTAAGTTTAGGTTTGGTTTGGTTGCCTCTGGAGATAATCATAATGCTAGACCTGGAACTGGATACAAAGAAATAAATCGACGAGAAATGACGGAAGCCGCTGGTCCTGCTGATCCAACTGGTTACCTTTTAGGTTTCAGAGAAGGTGATGGTCCCTATGGAGAGTCAGTTAGAAGAAATTGGACTAGACAAACTCTTCCACCTGGACCAATAGAGATGGAGAGAACTTCATCTTTTTTTTATACCGGTGGCTTAGTTGCAACTCACTCTCAAGACAAATCTAGAGAATCAATATGGAACTCTCTTAAAACAAAAGAAGTTTATGCGACGAGCGGAACTCGAATTTTATTGTGGTTTGATTTATTGAATTCTAGTGAGGGTATCATTCCTATGGGCTCCGAAACAAAAATGAAAACTAATCCAAGATTTATCGTTAGAGCAGCTGGATCATTCAAACAAAAACCAGGTTGTCCAGAATATGCAATTAGTTCGCTTGGCAAAGAGAGGATCAATGATCTATGTAGAAACGAATGCTACAACCCTTCAGATCAAAGAAAGAAGATAGATCGAATAGAAGTTGTAAGGATTCTTTCTCAATTAAATGAAAATGAAGAGGTATCAGACCTCATTCAAGATCCATGGAAAGTTCACAAATGTAATGATAGCGAAGCTTGCGAATTTACATTTGTCGATAATGAGTTTGATCGGTCAGAAAGAGATGCAGTTTATTATGTAAAAGCTATTGAAGAAACTTCTAAAATTATCAATGCCGGTAATCTTAGATGCGAATACGATGAGTTTGGCAAATGCAAATCTGTGAATATTTGCAGTGGTAGTTCAATGCTTACCCCATATGAGGATGACTGTCTCTCCGAAGAACAAGAGAGAGCTTGGTCCTCACCGATATTCGTTGATTATAAAAAATATTGATGAGGATTAAACTTACTTACCTTTCCAGTTGGGAGCACGTTTTTCAGCAAATGCTACCGGACCCTCGATAAAATCTTCGCTAGTGAATAAATCGTGTACAGCAGTATATTGTCCTTTCATCGAGTTCTCCAAATTTGCTTCGTTTAGGCTTTCATAAGCAACTTGTTTTGTGGCTCTAATAGACATTGGTGAACAGGCTTCTATTTGTTTTGCCCAGTCTCTGGCTCTATCCATCAAATCAGCCTGAGACTCAACAACTTCATTTACGATACCAAGCTCCTTTGCTTCCGCAGCTTCTACATGTCTACCGGTAAGCATCATTCCCATAGCATTTTTCATTCCTATCTGTCTGGGTAATCTTTGCATGCCACCAGCTAGAGCAGCTAATCCAACTTTTGGTTCCGGTAGAGCAAACCTTGCATTAGAAGAAGCAATAATGAGATCACATGCAAGAGCAATTTCCATTCCTCCTCCCATAGCAACACCATTTACTGCTGCAATAATTGGTTTGTTCAAATTAAAACGACTGGTTAGACCGGCAAAACCAGTTTCTGGCATTCCAGACCTATCTCCACCAGAGGCTTGATACTTCAAGTCATTACCTGCAGAAAATGCTCTATCACCGGCACCTGTAATAATACCCACCCAAAGATCTTCATCGTTTGTAAATTCACTCCAAACCTCATCGAACTCTCTATGAGAAGGAGGATGTAATGAATTCATTACATCAGGTCTATTTATAGTGACTTCTAGAATATGTCCGTTTACTTCCGTTGTAAGAAATTCGTAATCAGTTTTCATAATATCTCCCTTAAGTTTTTGATAAAGAATATCAGGCATTGAATGATCAGTCATGTTTTATAAGTTAAGATTCACAGTAGTGAGTGAATTAACAATAGGTATACTTTTGACAGATCATGTTTTAGAGGATCTTCAAGTTAAACATGGAGATCAAAATGACTTTTACAACAAAATCTTTACTGAAGTAGATCCTAATATAAGACTTAAGATTTATGACGTAACTGAAGATGTATATCCTCAGGATATGCATGAGTGCGATGGATATTTGATAACAGGCTCTAAGTTGAGCGTTTATGATGATGTTAAATGGATTAGAGACCTAGAAAGTTTTATTTGTCTCCTTAATGATAAGAAGAAACCTTTACTGGGCGTTTGCTTTGGTCATCAACTCATAGCAAAAGCTCTCGGTGGAGAAGTTAAGAAGGCTGAAGTAGGGTGGGTACTAGGACTTCAAGAGTACACATTCCATAATCATTTTCCTTGGCTTGAAAAGCCAAATAAAGATATAAAACTTATCCATTCACATCAAGATCAAGTTATAAATCTTCCTAGGGGAACGACTTTAGTAGCCTCTAATGACTCTGTTCCTAATGCGATGTATTTTATAGGCGATCATATAATGTCTATACAAGGACATCCTGAATTCACAAACGAGTATGCTTATGATGTCGTTTGTAAGAGAAGAGATATTCTAGGAGAAGAAAGTTTTCAATCTGCTGAAAAGAGTTTATTGAATGAACAATCCAATTATCTTGAAGTGACTCATTGGTGGATCGATTTCTTTAGATATCAGTTCAAGACTCAATAGTAATTCTCTCCATTCTTCTGAGTTGAGGCCAATAGTCATTAACGGGTTTATGGAGAACAGATCTATTATCCCAAAAAGCCATAGAGTTATTTTCCCAAGAAAACCGATATTGATATTTTTCTTGATGAATATGATCAAATAAGAAATTTAAAATTGAACCATCCGCATCATCTCCTTCTATGTGCGAAGTGAAGAGTCTATTAACGTAAATTACCTTTCGTCCAGTAACAGGATGTTGTTTGATTACAGGATGGGAAACGGGTGGATTTTCTCTAAGTGCATCAGCTAATCTTTCACGGCCACCCTCTTCTTCAAGACTTTCTTTAAAACCATATTCAAAGCTATGAATAGCATTCATCTCTTCAAGCCTTTTCTTCCATTCTTGCGAAAGATCATCATAGGCTTTTGATAAGCTTGAGAACATAGTATCGCCACCAGTCTCAGGAATAATTTTGCCAATTAATATACTTCCTAAAGGAGGATTTTTTTTAAAGGTCATATCGGTATGCCACTCCTCAATCTTGGATGGATTTTCTTCATCATTTTCAAGGATTGTAATCTCAGGAAAATTAAAAACAGTAGGATAAGCAGGGTGTGTCTGCATTTCTCCAAAAGCAGATGCTAATCTTCTATGATCTTTGTGAGAAAGAATCTGGTTTCTAAAAAATATGACCTCATATTTTGTTAGAGTCTCGTATAAGAACTCAATTTGTTTTTTATTTAAATGTTGCGATAAGTCGATTTCTTCAATAAAAGCACCTAATACAGAATTTGCTTTGTTTACTTTATACATTACATATACAGTTTAACCTTAAGAGTCAACAATAGAGTAGATTAACACCATAATAACCTTTCATTAATATGAAAATTTTTCTCGTTAGACATGCCAAGTCCAGTTGGAATAATATTAATTTAGATGACCATGAAAGACCTTTGTCCAAAAGGGGAATTTCTGACGCCATTCTTATGAGAAAATATCTAATAGGATTAAATGTAAACTTTGAGAAAATATTATGTAGCAGTTCTGTTAGAACAAAACAAACACTTGATTTATTGATTGATAATATTGATCAATGCGATGGAATTCAATATTTAGATGAACTGTATCATGCGTCTGCTGATCAATTAAAAAAAATTATCAATAATTTGAGTGATGATAAAAATTACATGATTATTTCTCATAACCCTGGCATTACAAATCTTATAAATTTTTTTGATGCTTCTATAGGAAATATAGCAACTTGTTCGTTATGCATACTTTCTATGTCCCAAACAGATTACGTCCTAGAGTCTGTTATTAAGGTAAAAGATCTAAAAAAATAAACTTTTACTTGATTTTGTCACATAAATGTCATATAAATGACATATATGTGTCTTTTATGTGACACATAAAAATTGGGAAAATATGAAAAATATCATTAAAAATTTAACTTTTTTGTTGTTGAGTGCCTCAACATTTTGTTTTGCAGACAGTAACTACAGCAGTCTTTACACTTTTGTTGAAAAAGAGATTGGCATTAATGCCGATGAGCCTAATATAATTTTTTCTCGAAATGAGGAAGTTTCAACAACTTGTTCTTCAAATATGATTGCTTGTTTCAGAACAGATAAACCCGCAAACATTTATATAAAATCAGGATTAGAACAAGAATTAGTAAATGTAACTCTCGTTGGTTTGATGTCTGATTATTTGCAATTTAATAAGTTTAAAGAACTAGATAATAATAAAAGTTGCAAGATACAAACTAAGTATTTGTTGAATATTTATAAAGTAAGAAAAGCGAAAGACTACAGAGCTACAGAATGTGGAAGAAAAATTCTAACTTACAATCAAGAAGTACTTTTGGCCTTAAAATAATTTGAAAATGAAAAGGAGGGCTATAGCTCTCCTTTTTTATGATCTATAATTCACATTCATCATTAATCTTTATTAAGTAATGGGTATTAAAAAGGGCATTACATTCGGAGCTTTCGATCTTTTCCATGCAGGGCACATACTTATGTTGCAAGAAGCAAAAACCGTATGTGATTATTTAATTGTTTGTATTCAAACCGATCCAAGTATCGATAGAAAATCAAAAAACTCTCCTGTTCAATCGATTACTGAGAGAGAAATTCAAGTAACTGCTTGTAGATATGTAGATGAAGTAATGGTTTATGAAACTGAGAATGATCTTTTACAGATATTGGAAGAAACAGAATGGGATATTAGAATTTTAGGAGATGAGTATAAAGATAAAGATTTCACCGGACGAGATTTATACTTAGACAAATGCTATTTTAATAAAAGACCTCATTCATTCTCCAGTTCTGAATTAAGATTAAGAGTTGCCAAGAAAGAAACTGCTCAATAAATCACCTAAATTTGATAATAAATTTCCATGATTGTCACATTGTGACGCTATAATAAACTTATGACTAAAAGAGTATTAGTTATTGAAGATGAGCCTGATTTAAGATCAACTCTAGAGTTCAATTTAAAATCTGAGAATTATAAAGTCACCACCGCCTCTGATGGAGGATCAGCTTTGGCAGAGATATCAAAAAATATTCCTGATCTGATTCTCTTAGATTTAATGCTTCCAGACATGTCAGGTTTAGAAATTTGTAAAAAAATTAGAGGCGAATCCTTTAGCGATAAGGTTTCAATTATTATGCTTACAGCTAAGGGAGAGGAAGTCGATAGAGTTGTCGGTTTTGAATTAGGTGCAGATGACTATGTAGTCAAACCATTCAGTGTCAGAGAATTGATGTTACGAGTATCCTCAATACTCAAAAGATCAAAAGAAAAAGCATCAAACGACGAAAAAATCGTTATTGGTGATATAGAAATCAATTTAGCCTCTCATAGAGTCTTCATTAGTGGGATTGAGGTTGAGTTAACAGCAAAAGAATTTGAGCTGTTAAAGTACTTAACTGAAAGAAATGGCAGAATACAAACTAGAGAATTACTTCTAGAGCATGTCTGGGGATACAACAATTCTGTTACTACAAGAACTGTTGACACACACATTAAGAGACTTAGGTCAAAAATTGGTGAAGTTGGTACAAGGATAGAAACTGTAAGAGGTGTAGGTTACCGCTTCAATTACGTCGTATAATTTCTCAATGGATATTAGATGGCGGATCTTTTGGTCTACATTTTTATTAACTTCATTGGCTATTTTAAGCTTGGGTTACCTACTTTTAGAAAGAACAGGTGACTATCTCATTGAACAATTAGACTCTCAACTTGCGTCTGAAGCCAAGGGTGCAATTTTTATATTATCTAATCCCGAATTTGAGATTCCCAGTTATCAAACAATTTCAAGACAGCTTTCTGATTCTTATGGATTTAGAGTCTCTTTAATTGACTCCAATGGCATAGTTCTTGGAGATTCTGATGTTGAAGAAGAAGATTTAAGAAAACTCGACAACCACTTTAATAGACCAGAGATTCAAGCAGCTATAAATACCAGAGATGCAGGAAAAGCTACTCGATATAGTGATACTTTAAATACGGACATGAGATATCTTGCATTGAGCACTAATAAATCCGGTGAGATAAGTTTTGTAAGATTTGCAGTGCCACTTTATGAGATTGATGCAACTTTACAAGTACTTCAAAACTCAGTTTATGGATTCTTATTTATCGCTTTATTGATTGCAGTTTTATTGAGTTATCTACTCTCTAGATTTCTTACGCTTGAATATATGGAGTTAATTTCAAGTGCAAGGAAACTTTCAAAAACCAGCGGCATGAAGGGATCTAAACGTGCAGCCGTAGAACAAATTAGTTCTAATTTGATCGAAATACAAGGGGCTCTAAAATCAGAATTTACTGCAATTGCTAATGAGAGGAATCAGTTTGGTAATGCCCTCGAAGAAATGGGGCAAGGAGTAATATCTGTCAATAAAAACGGCTTTATAGAACTTATAAATCCTGCTGCTGGAAAGTTATTAGGAATAGAAGGTCTATCTAACGGCGACTCTTTTAATGAAAAGATCATAATAGAAGAATTTAGAGATCTAATTGCAGAAACTGTTTCGGCCGAACCTAGTTTAGAAGAAATTGAAATACAAAAACCCTTTTTTAGAGCATTTATTGCTAGTGCGAGTTTTAACCCTAATACGGAAGAGACTTTATTGGTATTTTCGGATATCACTAGAATAAAGAAATTGGAGTCAGCAAGAAGTGATTTTATTGGTAATGTGTCGCATGAACTTAGAACTCCAATATCAGTATTACTTGCATCATCAGAAACCATACTTAATACAGATATCAAGAAAGAAGATGATCTCAAGCAATTCGTTAAGGCAATTCATAGAAATTCAGAAAGATTAAAAATACTTGTAGATGACCTCCTTCATTTATCAAGAATTGAGGGTGGCAGCCTCACCATGAAAATAGAAACTGTTAACTTAGAGTATTTAGTGGAATCTATAATCCTTAATTTGGATCAAGAAGCTTTGAAAAAGGAAATGAAAATAAATTCATCTATCGATAAAAGAATTGAAGTTTCCTCTGATCTTATATCTCTAGATTTAATTATTTCAAATTATTTAAAAAATGCGATTTTATATTCTCCTGCAGGCTCTACTGTTGCTATTGAAGCAGAAGATATGAATGAAAAGATTCGTCTATCCATTAAAGATCAAGGGGAAGGAATCCCTGATAAATATAAACAGAGAGTCTTTCAAAGATTTTTTAGAGTCGATAAGGGGAGATCTTTAAGTAAGGGCGGCACTGGTTTAGGACTATCTATTGTTAAGAATTTAGCATCAACGCTTTCTTGCGAAGTTGGAGTTGATGACGTAGTTCCGAATGGAGCCAGTTTTTGGATAGATTTACCGAAATCAAGCTAAATTTTCTTTAAAGTATCTGTAAGCAATTGCATCACATATTCCCCAGTCTATTGCATAAATTTTACTTATTTTGGTATGTTTTAGAATAAACGAGAAAATCTCGCAAGCAGGCACGATTACATCTGCTCGATCTTCTGCAAGATCAAAAAGTTTTATTCGCTCACTATTGGTCATCCCAGATAACTTGTTCTTGATATCCTCAAATTTATTGATATCCAATAGAGAGTTTTTATCTAATTGTAGAATTTTAAATATTCTTCTAATATTACCTCCAATCCCAATAAGTGAAGTTGGATCGGCTCCAAATTTTTTTAAAAACTCCTCCAATTTATTCCACTCTTCTCTGTTGTCTTTGTTGTTCATTATTCGAACAGCTCCTATATCAAAAGATTCGAAAGCCTCAGTTTCACCAATTTTTAAATAAATTTCCGTACTCCCTCCACCCACATCAACATACATTGGAT
>Ga0208390_1000120_pt1 | contig 23941 bp, 31 predicted proteins | sample Knorr_S7_td_Surf_FD_185594 | JGI IMG/M metagenome (GOLD analysis project Ga0208390, IMG submission 185594) | Marine microbial communities from Southern Atlantic Ocean transect - Knorr_S7_td_SurfaceA_ad_6m_LV_A (SPAdes) (version 2) | ecosystem: Environmental > Aquatic > Marine > Oceanic | place...
ATGTTTTGCCTGGTGATATAACTATAATAGGGATATCTTTTGCTATTAAGTTAGAAAAATTTAAGAAAATTATAAAAATTAAAAAATAATTTAGTTTTTTCATGATCGACCTATAAATTAATTAAAGACAATCTCCAATTTAAATTAATAATATGCCGATGCTAATTTAATTAGTAGAACTAGACTTTTCCTGGCCATCATTCAACAACGGGCTTTGCTGGGTGGCACTCCGACTTTACGGTTGCAGGTACAGCTGACTAAATGTCAATTCCCCATCACGATTCAATACAAGAATTATTTACTAATTTATAAAAAATATCATTCTTCTTTCTCAAGCAAGATCTGGATCGACTTTTGCTACACACAATTTATCAGAATATCTCGGATACAAAAAAGAAGATGTATATCCTGAGGAATATTTTCTAAACAGACATTTTTCATACGTAAAGAGTTTCACCAAAAAACATAAAAATTTTTTTATGAATATTAATGAATTTTTCTATAGAAGATCTCAATTAAATAGATCAGACACTTTATTCTTATATCTTTATAGAGATCCTAATCAAATAATAAATTCATATGAAAAAGCAAAAAAAAATGGATATTATCAAAGTTGGAACGAATTTTATAGTAGGTATAGAGTTTTTTTTCCAGATATAAATAAAAAACTCAATACTCCATGTTTTAATCATGAGATTTGGAATAACCAAAAAAAATTTTTTACACATACTATGATGATAAATTTTGATGATCTAAGGGAATTACCAGGGTTTAAAGATAAAAGGGATAATTTTAAAAACCTAAAACAATTAGGTGATAACAAAATAATAAGTATTAATTTAAATAATAAATTAAATTTCAATATTTTTGAAAAAATTTATTTTTTTATAAGAAGAAGATTGGAAAGTAGAAAAAAAAATATTAAAAATTATTAGATAATGAAATCATCAGAAGTTAAAAAAATTCTTATAAAAATCTTTACAAATCAATCTGTTTCAATAGCCCATGCAAAAATAATTGCAGACGCAATAATAAATGCTGAATCAGTTGGAGCATATGGTCATGGCTTATCCAGAATAAAAATGTACTGTGACAGAATAAAAAAAAAATGTATTAACCCAAAACCGAAATTTAAAATAAGAAATATTTCCCAATCAATAACCTCTATTGATGCAGATAATAGTATTGGTTTTGTTGCAGCAGACATTGCCATAAAACAAGCTATTAAAAATGCAAAAAAAACTGGTATTGGTTTAGTAGCAGTTAAAAATAGTGGTCACTATGGTTTATCAGGATATTATGCTGAACAAGCTGTTAAAAAAAATTTAGTAGTAATGATTTATACTAATGCCCCCCCTGCTATTGCTCCTCATGGAGCACGCAAAAGTTTATTTGGAACCAATCCAATATGTTTTGGCAGTCCAACTGGTTCGAAAGTTCCTTTTATTTTAGATACATCAATTACAATGATTAATAGAGGAAAAATTAGATTTGCATCAAAGCTCAATAAAAAAATTCCAAAAGGAGTTGCATTAGATAAATTTGGCAAACCCACAACTATTGCAAAAAAAGCCTTAGAGGGAGTCCAATTGCCAATCGCTGGTTATAGAGGGTCAGGTTTGGCTTGGATGGTTGATATTTTAAGTGGTGTCTTAACAGGAAGTAGTCATGGTGGTGAAGTTAAGGATCCTTTTGATGACTTTTCAGGACCACAAAACGTAGGACATTTATTAATTACATTCAAAAATAATCTTTTTGTAAAAAATTTTAATAATAGAATCAAAAAAAACATAAAAAAAGTAAAAAAATTACCTAAAATTAAAGGTGTAAAACAAATTTTATATCCTGGGGAAAATAAATATTTAAGAAATAAGATTAACAGTAAAAAAAATATTGATATTTCAAATAAAATCAAGATTGAAATTGATAAACTATTGAAATAATTTCAATTAAGTCTTTTCTTTATAATCCAGACATCCTCTTCATAAATATTTTCATAATTATCCTGAATATATTTATTTGTATATTTTAATCTATAAGATGGAGAAAATTCATTTTTGTAAGTATCTGAAATTACTATCTGGGTGTTGGACATTAACTTGTTAAATTTAATTTGATTTTCTTTTGACCCAACAGTAATTGTAAAATAAAAAATTGAACAACTTGGTTTTCTTAGTAAATATAATAACATTGCACTATTAGTAAAAAGCTGAACACACTCATATTCTTCAACTATTTTTTTTGCATTACTAACAAACATTACTTGTTTTTTATGTAAAAAAAAGCTGTCATCCAGATTTGTATACTTATTTAAGCGTTCATTGAAATTTAAAATATTTTGAATATTTAAATTAAAATTTGGTGTTGATAAAATCAATATCAGAAAAAAAATTTTTGTTTTATGTAGTAAAATTTTATTAAGAGTATCTATATTGTCTAAATAGGTTATGACAAAATAAAATACAATCACAGAATAAAAAATTTGCACAAAACCAAACGTGGATTTAATATGGGGTCCATCACTTCTTCCTATAGCGTAGCCATAGCTTAAAAAAGAAAATATAGAAATTAGAATTAATGAAAAAATAAATTTATTTTCAATTTTTATTTTTTTTAAGAAAATTAATTCTAATGATATAATGATTGATATTGATATGAGAGTTAAGGTTTTGGCTGATCTAGCTGAATTTGGATCATCAGAAAAAGGTATTGGGTGTATTATACCGCCAATTATATTCATTTCCCTTAATATAGAGAATGTATTAACCAAAAAGTAATGAAATTCATTTCCTAAATAAAAATAAAAAGCTATCCAAGTAAAAATTATTGAAAATATTAAATTAATAAAAGGTATTAAATCTTTTTTTATAAGTAAATAAACCATCAAAACAACCAAAACTAAGTTACAAACAATTCCCCTATCTACACTCCAAAAAATAGATAATGCACTAATTGGACCTGCAAAAACTACTATAAACTTTTTTAAATCGGGTCTAAGAAATATTTGAAGGAAAAATAACAAAGTTAAAAGCGGAAAAATTTCTCTCCAAATAAAATTGTCTACACCTCCGATATAATTTATTAATTGAAATCCACTTAAATTAATTAAAAAATTAAAACAAAGTTGAGAGGAATACTTCAATTTAGATAAAATTGTAATTTGGTAAAAAATTATTATCAAAATTAATTTTAATAATAAGATATAAATTAAATTTAAATACCTTGTTGATCCAATGCTTAATTGGCCAAAAAATTTCCATATTAAATTTGATGATATTGTCTCATAAAATATTCCAACAGTTACATAAGAACCTGACCATAAACTTTGATCTATTGAATATTTAAAAGCTGAGCTCATTTGCTGACCCTCATGAAAAATATCAATCTTGTTTATTGGAAAATTTATCGACAGAAATTCTAATATCGTTAATGATGCAAAAAAAATTGTTAAAATATTTAAGAAGTAATTGGTATTAATAAATTTTATATCTCTTTCCAATACTCGATTTTTTAAAAATTGATAGTTTTGTGAAAAATTTAACGATTTAATTAAAATGTAGGATAGTAAAGGTAATGATATAAATACCAAATATCTTAATAAATCATTTTTATGATTATATTTATTTTCAAAGTATTTACCTATTATAGTTGTTTCTTCGTAAGTTAAGTTAACTAAATCCCAGTTATATAATGATAAAATTATGATTAAAAAAATTAATAGAGTATAAAATACATTTTTAATCATCTGATAAAATACATTTTACATTTTTTTTCTTATATTGTATCAAAATATATCTACTATAATTAAGATATTAATGAATAATCAAACAATTAATCATATTAGTATAATTGGAGGGGCGGGTCATGTTGGTTTGCCTTTGGGACTTGCTTTCGCGTCAAAGAATTTCAAAATTCATCTCATTGATAAAAATATGAAAGCTCTAAAAAATATTAAACAAAATAAGATGCCTTTTTTAGAAATTGGAGCAAAAAAATTACTACGAAAAGCTAATAAAAAAAAATTATTTTTTTATGAAAGTGACTTGAGCAATATATCGAAAAGCAAATATATAATAATTTGTATTGGTACACCTATAGATAAAAAATTAAAACCCGATCTAATTAGTTTCTATGGATTAATAAAAAAACTTAAAAATAGAATTAATAAAAAACAAATTCTAGTAATTAGAAGCTCTGTATTACCAGGAACAAATCAAAAAATAAAAGAAATTCTAAAAAATAAAAATAGTAACATTGTTTATGGACCAGAGCGCATAGTCCAAAGTAAATCTCTTATTGAACTGCCGAAGTTACCACAAATTTTAGCTTGTGAAAAAAATAATGTATTTGAGATTTCAAAAAAACTATTTTTAAAAATTTCAAAAAAGATTATAAGAACTTCAATACTGGAAGCTGAATTAATAAAATTATATTCTAATGCAAATCGCTATATCAATTTTGCTATAGCAAATCAACTTTATACAATTTGTCATTTAAATAATTTAAATTTTAAAAGAGTAAGAAATATAATGCAGGATGGTTATGCTAGAAATTTAAATTTAGCTAATGCAGGTTTTACAGCTGGGCCGTGTCTTGTAAAAGATACTATGCAACTGAAATATTTTACAAGGAATTCTTTTTCTCTAGGTTCTGCAGCAATGAAGGTGAATGAAAATATTCCAAATTTAATAATTGATAAATTGAAAATGTTTAAGAATTACAAGTCAAAAAAAATTGGCTTATTGGGTTTATCTTTTAAAGGCGAAACAGATGACATTAGAGACTCCTTATCAATCGTATTATTAAAAAAATTAAAAAAATTAAATTTAAAAATTTTACAATCAGATGAATATTACAAAGCTAAAAATGGAATATCTAAAAAAGAATTAATTAAAAGATCAGATATAATCATAATAGGTGCTCCTCATAAAGCTTATAAAAAATTAAAAATTAATAAAAAAAAGAAAAAAATAATAGATATTTGGGATATTATTTAATTGATTTAGCAGGATTTCCTGCAACCACATCATTATCTTTAACATCCTTTATAACAACAGCTCCAGCTCCTACTACTGCATTATTACCAATCATTACCCCTTGTTTTATAGTTGAATTAGCACCTATGTAAGAAAATTTACCAATTTTAACAGATCCTAATATTACTGCTCTTGGAGCAATTGTAGCATACTCTCCAATTAAAACATCGTGATGGATTTGTGATCCAACATTTATTTTAACACCGTTATTTATATTTACTCTAGAGGATATAAAGCAAAGTTTTTGAATTAAAATACCTTTTTTTTTTAATAAATCTTTTATAACAGATTTATCTATATATGTTTTATTCATTATTAAATTTTTAACATTTTTTTTAAATATCTTATCAGTCAATGACTTTCTTTCTTTTCCTTTGTCAATAACAATATAAACATTTGGATTGTATTTTTTTTTTATCTTTAACCAGTCAGTGATTTTTTCTTTGCCTGCTCTTTTAGTTATTTTATAATTTTTTTTATAGTCTGATATTAAACCAAGATAATTACCTTTATTTTCAATGATAAACTCCTCAAAATCACGGTCGATTCCAACAATACAAAATTTATTTTTAATCATCTAAATATTATAGTAATAACATGTAAATTAATTTTCACTATGAAAAAAAATAAAATTGACCTAAGATTTGTTTCTCCTAAATTAGATAGAAGTGACATAAATTTTCTTTTAAATAATATTCTCAAGAAAGAAATTCCTAATGAGGGAAAATACACTAAAAAATTCGAGGATAAAATTGCTAAAATTTTAAAAACAAAATATGTAATGGCAACAACTAGTGGAACAATTGCTATTTATCTAGCCTTAAAATCATTAAATATTAAAAATGGAGATGAAGTAATTGTTCCTAATATAACCTTTGCAGCCACTGTAAATGCCGTAAGTCTAACAGGAGCAAAACCAGTGCTTGTAGATGTAGATAAAACAAATCTTTTAATCGATACAAATAAATTAAAAAAAAAGATAAATAAAAAAACAAAAGCGATAGTAACAGTACATGTGTCAGGTAGAGGATCAAATATTCTAGAATTAAAAAAAATTTCTAAAAAATACAAATTAAATTTAGTAGAGGACGCCGCAGAGGCGTTTATTTCTAAAAAAAAAAATAAATACCTGGGAACTTTTGGAGATTTAGGATGTTTCTCATTTTCTCCCCCAAAAATAATTACTACTGGTCAAGGTGGTGTTGTGGTTACAAATAATTCATCTCTTTATAAAAAATTGTTACAATTAAAAAACCAGGGAAGGGTTGGACTTTCTAATGGTGGCCAAGACAGATATGAGAGTATTGGATATAATTTCAAATATACTAATTTACAAAGTGCATTAGGAATTTCACAATTAAAAACAATAAAATACAGAAAAAAAAAACTAACTGAAAATTATTTATTTTATAAAAAAAATTTAATTCAAAATAAGAAAATAAAATTATTTGAATTTGATATCAAAAACGGTGAAGTACCTTTATGGACTGATTTATATTGCTCAAAAAGAGATCAACTTCATAATTACCTTTTCAAAAATAAAGTAGAAAGTAGACTTTTCTGGCACCCAATAAATTACTGTAAACCATACAAACAAACTTTCAAAAACTTGGAAATTTCAAAAATGTACAATGAAAAACTTTTATGGCTACCTTCAACCTTAGATTTAACTAAGAAAGATTTAAATAAAATATGTAGCCTAATAAATAATTTTACTAAAAAGTATTTATCATGAGTGAAAAAATTTCAATAATTCTTCCAGTTTATAATGAAAAAGAAAGCCTATTGATAATGGTTAGATTATTGAATTCCTCTTTAAAAATTAGTTCTGAAATAATTATTGTTCATGACAACCATACGGATAATTCTTTGGAGTCTGCAAAAATACTTAAAACCGAATTTGATAATGTTAAAATTATTCATAATAAAATTGGTCCTGGTGTAAGAAATGCTGTTGAAACAGGAGTTCAAAACTCATCTAATGAAATTATATTAATTACAGCCGTGGATGAAATTTTTCCAATTATTTCAATTGAAAAAATGTATGAAAAATTGCAAGAGGGATATGATTTTATAAGTGGCACCCGCTACAGCAAGGGAGGAGCTCGCTTGGGTGGTTCTTTTATTGGATCAGTTCTATCTAGAACAGCAAATAAAGTTTTCAATTTAATCTCTAAAGTTCCATTGACCGACTGTACGACAGGAATAAAAATGATGAAGAAAAAAGTTTGGAAAAGTATTGATTTTCAATCGAATCCTATCGGTTGGGCTTTTGCTTTTGAAATCTCGATTAAGTCATATCTTAAAGAATATAAATTATCTGAATACCCTATTAAATCTGTTGATAGATTATTTGGAGGATCTTCTACATTTAAATTAGGTTCTTGGACAAAAGAATATTTAAAGTGGTTTTTTTGGGGAATTAAGATGACCAATAAATTTAAATAATCATTAAATTGTTTATTAGATAAATGACTTTTCAAAATAATCTTCTTAAAAAGAATAATATAATTTTATTAGTCATTTTATCACTTGGAATCTTTTATAGATTTTATCAATCAAATTTTGATGATCTTTGGCTTGATGAATTTTTTGGTTTTTGGATGTCTGATCCTAAATTAGATTTTTATGAAACGTACCAAAGAAGTCTAGGTCCTGGTTGGGGACAAAATATGTTTTTTGATTTTGTTCTTAAATATTTTTTTTATTTTTTTGGATATTCACCGGAACTAGGAAGATTTTTTATTTCTTTTATCGGATCACTAAATATAATTCTAATAACCTACTTATCCTATCAAATTGACAAATCTAGAAGCTTCATATTAGTCGCTTTTCTTGCTAGTCACTGCTGGCATTTAATAAGTTATTCTCAAGAGTTGCGTGGATATAGTTTTGGTTTTTTTTTAGCACTATTAAGTCTGATACTTTTTATTAAGATCTTAAATTTCAGTAAACCAAAAAACAAAATTTTTTTTGGATTTTTTTATATTGTCGTTAATTTATGTGGATTAATTAATCATATTTTTTTTGGTTTATTAGTTTTTGCACAATCATTATTTTTACTCAATTTTTTAGAAGAAAAAGAAAAATTTAAATTTTTATTAATAAGTTTTTTAATAACTTTTCTTGCTTACCTTTTTTTAATGTATCCTTTTTTAATTAAAAATTTAACTAATGAAGTTTTTTGGTTACAGCAATTAAGTCCTAAATTTTATATAGAGTATTTTTTTCCAAGGTTTTTCGGATCGAAAATAATGGGTTACCTGTATTTAATTATATTTGTTTTCTTAATAATTTATTCGAGAAACGAGATATTTAAAAAAAAATCTTATTTTCAATTATTATTCTTAATATTTTTTGTCAGCTACATTATACCTATTGTCTACGGTTATATTAAAATACCAATTCTTACAGATAGGTATATTATATTTGTTCTAATACCGATTATTATTTTATTATCCTCATTATTATTTAGACTTAAAAAATTTAAAAAAACATTAATAGCCGTCTTATGTGTTTTTACTTTTTTTAATAATTATTTAGAAATTTTTAAAAGGGAAAACACTAAACCAGTTTTTAAAGAACCTCTTGAACATATCAATGAAAACAGTGTTCAAGATGTTGTAGTTTTATCTCAAAATGTTGATAGTTATATTTGGCTTAAAAATTATCTAGAAAAAATTGATCATGAAAAATTTCAAAGTTTAAACTTTGTAAATAAAGAGAAAACTACTGATAAAATTGATTTCTGGGTTATTTGCTATCATCCTCTGAACAGTTTTAATTGTAATTTTTTTGATAGTAAACCTGAATATAAAAGAATGCAAAATTATGAATATTATTTGGTAGATTTAATTTTATATAAAAATAGTATAAATAAATTTAAAATAAAATAAATTGTTTACTTGAAAAAAAATATTTTAGTTACAGGTGGAAGTGGTTTTATTGGTTCAGCTATAGTTAAATATCTTGTAAAAAAAAAATATAATGTGGTTGTCTTCGATAATAATTCGCGAGGAAGATCTAGAAGAATTAAAGATGTAAATAACAAGATTTCTTTTATAAAAGGAGATATTAGAGATAAAAAGAAACTTTTATCTATAAATAAAAAAATTGATACTATAATCCATTTGGCATATATCAATGGAACAAAATTTTTCTACAAAAAACCTTTTGAAATACTAGACATAGCAGTTAATGGATATTTAAATATTTTAGAATTTTGTAAAATTAAAAAGGTCCAAAATCTTTTCTTAGCATCTAGTTCTGAAGTTTATCAAAACCCAATTAAAATTCCAACCGATGAAAATGAAATGCTCAAAATTCCAGATATTCATAATCCTAGATATTCATATGGTGGAGGAAAAATTTTTTCAGAATTATATGGACTTTATTTCGCTAAAAAATATTTAAAGAAATTCGTCATTTTCAGACCTCACAATGTTTATGGAGCAGATATGGGAAATGACCACGTCATACCCGAATTTATTATACGGTTTAAAAAAATTGGAAAAAAAAAAAATTTTTTAATTCATGGAACAGGTAATGAAGTAAGATCATTTATTCATATAGATGATTTCATAAACGGCTTTGATAAAATTTTTCAAAGAGGAAAAAACACTGAAATTTATAACATTGGAACAACAGAAAAGGTAAGAATTTCTCGTTTAGCCTATTTAATTTCAAAAATTTACAAAAAAAAAATTAAAATTATAAGATCTAAATTGCCTAAAGGAAGTCCGAGTAAACGATGTCCAGATATTAGAAAAATAAAAAAGCTTGGATTTAAACAAAAGATTAGTCTAAGAAATGGTCTAAAAAAAGTAATTTTTAATGATTAAAAAATTTTCAAAAGTTGTAACAAAATGTCAAATTTCAAATTCTAAAAAATTAGAGTCTTTAATTTTTCTAGGCTACCTGCCACCAGTTAATACTTTAAGAAAAATTGGAAGTGCATTTGAAGAAGAAATTTCATTTCCTGCTGAGTTATTATACTGCAAGAAATCAAAATTAGCTCAACTTGGTTGTATTGTTGATAAAGAAATATTGTTTCCCTATTCTTATCCATACACAAGTAGCACAACTAAAATTTTAAGAGAAAATTTTGCAGATTTATACAAAGAAACTAAAAAAATTATTTATTTAAGGTCGAAAGACTTAGTGATTGATATTGGTTCAAATGATGGAAACTTGCTTAGTAATTTTAAAGACTCTCATAAAGTTTTAGGCGTTACTCCTGAAAAAATTGGAAAACTAGCGATTAAAAAAGGCATACCAACTATAATTGATTATTTTGATAACAAGACAGTAAAAAAAATATTAAGTAAACATGGAAAAGCTAAAATAATTACTGCAACTAATGTATTTGCTCACATTGATAATATTAATCAAATAGTAAAAAATGTTTTGAGAACTTTAGATAATGATGGGATCTTTATTACTGAATCTCATTATCTTTTGCCATTAATAAAAACTGTACAATACGACACTATTTATCATGAACATCTGAGATATTATTCTGTTCAAAGTTTAAACTATTTATTTAAAAGACATAATTTGGAAATAATTCACACTAAAGAGATATCTACGCATGGGGGTTCGATTAGAGTTTACGCTGCAAGAAAAGGTAAATATAAAATTTCTAAAAGTGTTAAAATGCAACTAAAAAAAGAAAATAAAGGTCTAAATAAAAAAAGTTTTACTCAATTTAAAAAAAATGTAGTCAATTCAAAAATAAAATTATTTAATATTATCAATAAATTAAAAAAAGAAAAAAAAACTATTTTTGGAGTTGGGGCTCCATCGAGAGCATCCACACTAATAAATTACATTGGCTTAGACCAAGAGATTATCAATTGTGTCCTTGAAATTAATGGCTCTTACAAAATTGGAAATTATATTCCTGGAACTAAAATACCAATTTTAAATGAAAATATATTAAAAAAAAATAAGCCAGATTATCTTTTACTATTTTCATGGCATATTAAGAATGAATTAAAAAGAAATTTAAAGAAAAAAGGATTTAAAGGAAAATTTATAATACCACTTCCAACTCCCAAGATTGAAAATTAAAATTTATTTATACAAAAAAAGAAAGCTGCTATATGTGCAGAATTGTTAAATTTTCTTATATTAATCATTTTTATTATCTCTTTAGTTGTCTTTAAAAATACCTGAATATTTTTCTCTGGTTTAGCAATTTTGGATAAATTATTTGTATAATAACAAAAACATTTTCTATTCCCTCTACCTGGGTCAGCAAAAAATTCAAAAAGTTTTTGTAATTTTTTTTTAGATTTATAACCCGTTTCTTCAACTAATTCTCTTTTGGCAGCAGCACTAGGATTTTCCCCCTTATCAATCCATCCCATTGGAAATTCATAATTTTTTTTATTAATTGGCTCTCTTTTTTGTTTTACTAAAATAAAGTGATTATTAATTTTTGGAATTATAATTACATTATTGGGTTCTTCAAAATAGTGATAAAATTCTCTTTTTTTAAATTTTTTATTGATTAACGTAATACCAGAGGTGAGTTTAATTCTTTTTTTCATTCTATCTTAAATAAATTCTATTTTTATTGATAAAAGGTTATGATACATCTAACAAAATAATGTTATCAAATAAAGAAATTGTTTGCCCTAATAATCTTTTGAGTCTTGCATATAAAAGAAAAAATATAAAAGTTGGTATTGTTAATGCTGGTAAGCCTTTACCTATGCAATCAGTGCAGGATGCAGTTAAAGAAAATCTTATTGAACCAATATTTATTGGTGATGAGAAAGAAATAATCAAATGTGCACAAGAACTTAAGTGGGACATTTCAAATTATAAAATCATTAATGAGCCTGTTGAAAATAATACTGCAACAATTGCTGCCAAACTAGCAAGTGAACAAAAAATTAAAATTATTGTAAAAGGTCATATTCATACTGATGTTCTTATGAAAGAAGTTTTGAAGCGAGAGTATAATCTTTTAGGTAAAACTAGACTAAGTCACATTTGGCACATGACTTTAGGAAAAGATGACAAACCTTTAATAATTACTGATGGAGCATTAAATGTTATGCCCAATGTAAAAACTAAATTACATATTCTTAAAAATGTTGTTAATTTTTCTCAAAGAATTGGCATCGAGAGACCTAAAGTGGCAATATTGTCAGCAACAGAAGAAGTTCTAGATAGTGTGCCAAGTTCTAAAGAAGCTAAGGAATTAACAAATATTGCAAAGAGAGAAAATTTGAAAGCTGATGTCTTTGGCCCTCTTGCATTTGATAACAGTATTTCAAAAAAATCTGCAACTATTAAAGGAATACAGAATACTGTAGCTGGTATGGCAGATGTGCTACTAGTTCCTAGTGTCGAAACAGGGAATAGTTTAGTTAAGATGCTTATCTACTTTTGTGGTGCCTGTGCAGCTGGCGTTGTTGTTGGGGGCAAAGTACCAGTCGTTATTACAAGTAGATCTGATGAGGCCTCTGCAAGATTAGCATCAATTGCTGCAGCTGTTGTTGCATTAGATTAATAAAACAATATAAATTTAAAAAATGACAATTAAATATTTAAAAAAAGCATCAAAAACAGCATCTACAGATGATACCAAAACGAAAGATATAGTCCAAAATCTTTTGAAAGAACTTGAAAAATCAAAAGAAGAAGGTTGTAAAGACTTAACTAAAAAATTTGATAAATACGAAGGAGAAATAGTTGTTTCAAAAGAAAAAATTGAAGAAATCAATAAAAGTTTAGAACAAAAAACAAAAGACGATATTAAATTTTCATATGACAGGGTCCGTAAATTTGCAGAAGCCCAACTTGCAAATTATGGAAAAGATTTCGAAGTTGAATTATCAAATGGATTATATGCTGGTCAAAAATTAGTTCCTGTAAATACTGCTGGTTGTTATATCCCAGGTGGAAGATATGCTCATATAGCATCTGCGGTAATGAGTGTTACAACTGCCAAAGTTGCGGGTGTAAAAAATATTATTGCATGTAGTCCTCCTAAAGAAGGAATTGGTGCCCACCCTTCTATAATTTATACAGCAAATTTATGTGGTGCTGATGTAATTTTAAATCTTGGAGGTGTGCCTGCTATTGCTGCAATGACGTATGGAATGTTTGGTAATGCTCCAGCGGATATTTTAGTTGGCCCTGGAAATCAATTTGTAGCTGAAGCTAAAAGAATTTTATTTGGAAAAGTTGGTATTGATTTATTTGCAGGTCCAACAGAAATTGGAATTATTGCTGATGAAACAGCAGACCCAGAAATTGTTGCTGTTGATTTGGTTGGTCAAGCTGAACATGGGTATAATTCTCCATGTTGGCTATACACCACAAGTCAAAAACTTGCAGATGAGGTGTTAAAAAGAGTTCCAGAATTAATTGAAAAGCTTCCAGAGGTTCCAAGATTAAGTGCTGAAGCTGCTTGGAGAGATTATGGTGAAGTTATTTTGTGTGATACAGATGAAGAGCTTGTAAAGGTGAGTGATGACTATGCGCCTGAGCATTTAGAAATACAAACAAAAAATCTTGAATGGTTTCATAAAAAATTAAAAAATTATGGTTCATTATTTATTGGAGAAGAAACAACCGTTGCTTATGGTGACAAATGTTCTGGCACCAATCACATTTTACCAACTAAAGGAGCAGGAAAATATACTGGCGGATTATTTGTTGGTAAATTTATTAAAACATTGAGTTTTCAAAGAATGACCAAAGAGTCAACGAAGGAAGTTGGTTCTGCTGCCGCAAGGATTTCAAGATATGAGGGTATGGAAGCTCATGCAAGAACTGGTGATGCTAGACTACGTAAATACGGTTATTCAAATAAATAATTAACTTTCAGGTATAAAAATTAAACATAATCCATTATTACAAAATCTTTTTCCGGTGGCAGTTGGGCCATCTAAAAAAACATGACCATGGTGCACACCACATTTTGCACAATGATACTCAACTCTTTTCATACCATAGGAATAATCTATTTTGGTTTTAAATGCACCGGGTAGAGCTTCTGAAAATGAAGGCCAGCCTGTGCCACTATCAAATTTTGCTGTCGAAGCAAATAATTTGGCATTACAATTTGCACAATGATAAAATCCTTTTCTATTTTCTTTAAGTAATTCACTTGTAAATGGTCTCTCTGTTCCCTCTTTAAACATTATGTCTTTTTGGGCTTTTGAAAGATTTGGATTAATTATTTTTTTTGTGGAAGAATATAAAATTTTATATGGAAGAAATAAAAATAATAAATAAGAAAAACCAAACAATTTTAGAAAGTTTCTTTTTAACATTATATCCTTTAAGAAATTAGTTTAAAATTTCCTCAGTATTATTTTTTTTAATCCTATTTTTTTTATAAGCTAGTTTTGATTTTTTTAAATTTATTAAATCAGCAAATTTGTGATTTACATCTCTATGTCCAGCTTCATCATCTCTGATCACTCTAACAACATCTTTTAATGTCGCATGAAGAGGTAAATTCCAATAATTAATTGCAATCAGAGGAGCTGGTTGATCTGGAATAGTTCCAGCCTCGAGTTCTTTTAGATATTCAGTATAACTTATTACAGCCTCCTCTTCAAAATAACCAACAATTCTGTGAGCAGTTCTTTGAGAGACCAAATATATAAATGCATAAGTTATAATAAAAATAAATTGAGCAATCATAATTATAAATCTTTCTACAGCTGTGGGTTTGGCCACATGAATAAAAGTCATTAAGTGCATTCTCTCATTTTCAGCTTCATCTAAAAGAGTTTTGATCCATCCTTTATCATCTTCAATTTTTCTCAGTGATTTCAAATGTAATAACATGCCTGCGACCATTCCAGGAACAGCAGCAACTGTCTCTAAAACTACAGCTCTGTGGCCGTATCTTTTTTTAAAAAATGTATCAGCCAAAAATCTTAAAAATTTTGTAAATGAAAAAGCAATTTTATCACTGAAATTTTTAGGCTTAAAATGTTTTTCTAAATTACTCATATAGATATAAGTAATAAGTTTAACGCATTTTTACATGCGCCATAGTTGTCAGCTAAAAGTACTATTTATAAAAGAAAATAAGCTATTCAGCGTTAGCTGTGAGCGTCTTAATTTCTAAAATATTTTCGTTTGGATCCTTAACAAAAAAAGTTTCTTGCTCATATTTTGTACCCTTAAACCTTAAGTAAGGCTCGTCATAATATTTTGCACCTTTTTCTTTAAGTCTGTTTTTTAAAGTATCAAAGTCTTTTCTTGATAAATGAACTCCAAAATGAGGGACTGATACATTTCCCATGTCTACGTCATGTCTCTCGCTATCTAATTTATGTTCACTCGCATGCAATGTTAATTCATTTCCCCAAAAATCAACATCTGCCCATTCTTGAGCAGAGTTATCTAATCTACAACCAAGTGTTTCACTGTAAAATTTTTTTGCGGTTTCTAAATCGCCACAAGGGATTGCTAAATGAAAGCAGTTTGTATTTTTATACATAATTTCTCCTTTAAATACTTTATTTATACACTATATATAAATAAACCCTTTTATCAAGCTGGCAAGTATTTATGAATGACTTTTTACAATCAATAATAGATAGAGATCCTGCGGCAAAATCTAAAGTAAGTTTAATTTTAACTTATCCAGGGGTTAAAGCTATTTTTTTTCACAAAATCGCTAATTTTTTTGCAATTGCTAAGTTTGATTTAGTAGCAAGAATCATTTCTCAATTTTCAAGATTCTTAACAGGAATAGAGATTCATCCTAAAGCGAAGATTGGAAAAAATCTATTTATTGATCATGGAATGGGAGTGGTTATAGGTGAGACCTCAGAAATTGGAAATAATGTTACCATTTATCAAAATGTCACTTTAGGAGGAATAGCTCCAAGTATTAATTCAAATGAGCAGCGTGATATTAAAAGACATCCAACTTTAGAAGATAATGTTGTTGTCGGATCTGGAGCACAAATTTTGGGACCAATAATAATTGGAAAAAATTCTCTGATTGGTTCAAATGCAGTTGTTACCAAGAATGTATCAGAGAAATCAATAATGGTAGGAATACCTGCTACAAAAGTCGGAGATGCTACCAAAGGATTTCAGCCCTATGCTGTTACTGATAAAGATAAAGATTAATGAAACATATTAAAAATAATTTTATTGAGTCAGTGGGTAATACTCCACTGATTAAATTAAAAGCAGCTTCAGAAATTACAGGATGTAATATTTACGGTAAAGCTGAATATCTAAATCCAGGTGGTTCTGTTAAAGATAGGGCTGCACTTGCTCTAATTAAAGATGCACAAGAAAAAAAATTGATTTCAAAGGGTGGGATAATTGTAGAGGGAACTGCAGGTAACACAGGTATTGGTTTATGTTTGTTAGGAAATTCTTTAGGATATAAAACAATAATTGTGATGAATGACAATCAAACACAAGAAAAAAAAGATACTTTGAAAAATATTGGTGCGGATTTAAGATTGGTCCCACCCAAACCTTACAAAGATGATGGAAATTATGTTAAAGTTGCAGGTCGTCTTGCAGAAGAATTAAAAAGCTCAAATAATAACGGTGTGGTCTGGGCAAATCAATTTGATAATACTGCGAATGCAAAAGGCCATTATGAAACAACAGGTCCAGAGATTTGGGAACAAACAGGAGGTAAGGTTGACGGATTTGTGTGTGCATCAGGAACTGGTGGAACAATTGGTGGTGTGAGCAAATTTTTAAAAGAAAAAAATAAAAATATTAAAATCTATTTATCTGATCCAACAGGCTCTGCACTTTATAATTATGTTACAAATGGTGAGTTAAAAGCCGAGGGTGGATCCATTACTGAAGGTATTGGTTCAAGTAGAGTAACAAAAAATTTTGCAGAAGCAAAAATTGATAGTGCTTATTCGATTAGTGATGAAGAATCTTTGCCAATACTTTATGATCTAATCCAAAATGAGGGATTGAGTTTAGGAACTAGTTGTGGAGTAAATATTGCAGGTGCAATTAGATTAGGTAAAGAGCTAGGCCCAGGGAAGACAATTGTAACAATTCTTTGTGATCGATCAGATAAATACAACTCTAAGATGTTTAATAAGTCTTTTTTAAAGGAAAAAAACCTCCCAATTCCTAGCTGGTTATAATAACGCATACCAGGCATGTAACAAAACAGTTACAATTTTTCAAAAACTTTTCTTAACGTTGATAGATTATGAAAAAAATTATTATAGTTTTATCATTTCTCATTTTTACATCTGCTAATGCAGGGATGAATGACAAAGATAAATCAAAAGCATGGGATTGTGTTGGTATTTATATGGCTAATTACTTTCTTCCTTCAGGTGAAAAATTTGAGTACGGGATGAAAGAAAAATCAATTTCAACAGTGAAAGTTTTAAAAACCTATGCTCTTGAGATAGGTATTCCAGAAAAAGATTGGGATGCTGGAGTAAACAAAGCAGTTGATAAACATTACGGCTCAAAATACGACAAAGCTAAAACTGACAAATGTCATAAGTTTGTTGAAGCTTTAGTTCCTAATGGAGCTGAAAAAGTAAAAAAAGTAGTTCAAACTTTATATTAATAAAAAGGAGTAAAAATGGAAAAAGAAATGTTGGTAGTTGCTAAATTAAAAGAGGGCACGTTTGAAAAATTTATGGGTTTTATGCAATCACCTGAGGGTTTAGCGGAAAGAGCAAAAGTTGCAGTAGTAGAAAAAACAATAGGAACAGTAACACCAGATAAAAGTACTGTTATGTTTAAGATTTTTTGTACTGACGAAGCAGCTCTATATAAATTTATAGATGGAACTGAAGTATCAAAACCTATTATGTCTGCAGTATTAGATAGTTACTCAGTTTATCACTTAAATAAAGCAAAATAATTGAAAGGAAAAATATGAAAAAAATAATAATTACTTTATGTTTGATTTTATTTTCAAGTTCTGCATACGCAGGTTCTTGTCCAATGTTAGCTGCAAAGTTTGATAAAATGATAGAGTCTGCAACAGATGACAAAATAATAGAAGAAGCTAAAGAACTCAGAGATAAAGGTGTAAAGGCTCATGATGGAGGTGATCATCCTAGATCTGTGATATTATTAAACAAAGCTTTAAAACTTCTCAAAGCTGAAAAGTAATTAGATAAATTTTAACTCATTAAATAAAGGAAAAAAATGAAGAACTATATGGTAACACACACTTTTAAATCTAAAGAAATGAAGGCTAAATTTAGTGAAACAGTAGCTTCAATGAAAATGGAAGATATTGTTAAATCAATGACAAGTGATAAAGCAGCATGCCAAATGACTTGGAACACCCCAGGTGATACAATGCAAATGTTTTGCTGGTGGAAAGCTAACAGTGAAGCGGATATCAATAATCAATTAGGTCAAATGAATGATTTCTTTGAGCCTCATAAATTTACTGAGTGTACTGATCAAGTGATGGACTATAACGCTTAAGAGAAAGATTTATGAGAGCAATCTTTATATTAATTTGATAAAGTGAAAATTATGAGCAAAGGATATTTGATAGCACATCTTAAAGAACACGATAAAGAAGGTATGGAAAAGTTTAAACAAATGTCCGGACCAACTATTGGAGAGCACGGTGGCAAAGTTCTTGTTCGTGAACCCAGTCCTGACGTAAGAGAAGGTGAAAATTTAGGTACTGTTGTATTAATTGAATTTGAAAGCATTGATGCTGCTCGTAAATTCTATGAGTCAGAAAAATATCAAGCGGCTAAAGCGGTTAGAGAATTAGCGGCCAAAGCTCATCTTGTTTTAGTTGAGGGGAATTAAAACACAGCTAATTAAAAAAGGAGACAAAATGTTAGAAAAATTTAATGGGATATTTTATTTAATAATTTACTTAGTTCATTTTATAGGTGTTGGTGTTTATGCATTTCAAACTATTTTTGGTACTAAAAGCTTTATGGAAAGATTTGGTATCGATCCTAGCGGAGCAATAATGATAAGAATGGCAGGGGCATTTATGCTTGCTGTTTTTTTAATGTCAATCTATGTAGGTTTTATTAGACCTGGAGGTTTAGAAAATACATGGGGATTCTTAAATTTAGTTTTTATAAATAATTTATGTATTTTTTTATGTAATTTTTATTCTATTAAACTAGATAAAACGGGTGTGAATGAAAAAACTACAAACGAGGGGGTTATTGCACCACTGGTTTTTACTATAATGAGTGCCATACTTATTTACGGTTTGACTGATAAAATTTACACTTAATGTCTGGATTTGCTATATTCAACATAGAAGTAAAAAAACCTGAAGAATATAAAGAGTACGTAAAAAAAGTGAAACCGATTGCTGAAAAATTTGGTGGAGAATATATTGTGAGAGGTGGTGAAACCACAATAGTTGAGGGTAATTGGACTTATCCCAGAACAGTTGTAATAAAATTTCCCAGTTATGAAAAAGCATTAGAATGGTACAATTCTGAAGAATATAAACCAGTGAAACAAATACGTTTAAATAACTCAGTTGCTAACGGAATAATAATAAAAGGAGCATAAATATAAAAATCAATGAAAAAAATATTTTACATTATCATTTTTTTTTCTTTAATTAGCGCATCATCTGCAAATGAAAGGTTTATACCTCTTGAATTATTTACTGGTGGAGAAATTAGAAATGATACAGAAATAAAATTTACTAGCGCAGATACAACTTTTGGTGAAAAAAGAAGAAAGAAAATTGTTGGCCCAATAGATTGGAGAGCTCCTGGCTCTAAGGAAATCATTAAAGTCTATAAGAGAACACTTAAAAATAGAGAAGGCAGGGTTAGAAAAACACAATTATTTACAGTTACTAATGATGGTCAGTGTATGGGAAGAGTGTACGACCAAAGAAGATCTGGAACTAAATACATAAAAAATGGATGTAAGTTTCCTTTAGGTTTTTGGAAAAAAGGTGAAACTAGAACTTTCTCAGTTACGGATCGTGGACCTAGAACTGTAGAGCTAAAAATACTAAAGTTAGGTAAAAAACCTACAAGTTGTGTGAAATTTAATTGGAAACTATTTGATGATGCTACTGGAAAAAAATTAGGGGATAATGACTACAAGTTTTGCAAAAAAAAATCTATGGTAAGTCTTCTAATAAGAAAAATTAAATAGATAAATTAATGTTTCCAAAAAAATATTCAAATCTTTTATTCATACTGCTTATGGGATTTAGTATGAGCTTAATAATGACTTTAATTATTACTTATATAAACACTGGTATGGATGGTGGTTATTTAAACAGATTCATTAAAGCATGGGTAGTTGGACTTCCAATAGCTATAGCAGCCGCTTTTGTGGTAGGTCCAGCAACTAAAAAGTTTGTAGATAAAATTACTAAATAAGATTAACTTTATGCATGACTAATTTAACTGGTTATATTTTTTTGCTTTTAGCAATTATTCTAGGGATTACTTCAAATGGTTTTTTAAAATCTACGAATGGTTTTACAAATTTACCTCAAACAATTTTTTGCATCATATCAATAGTTGCTTGTATTTTTTGTTTATCTAAAGCAATGAATATAATTCCTGTTGGTTTTACATATGCAACATATGGTGGATTAACTATTACTGCTGTTACTTTGTTTGGTGTATTAAAGTATAATCAAATCCCAAATATTTATGGGATAATTGGAATAACTTTAATAATTATAGGTGTTATTCTTTTGAATACTCTTGGAAAAACTACTTAGCAATTGGTTTTAATATTTTTAAAATTTTTTTGTGAATAGATTTATTGGTCGTTACTAAAATATTCCCGGCTTTTACAGCACTTTCATTTTTCCAATTAGATAAAATTCCACCTGCAGCCTCAATTATTGGAATTAGTGGATGAATGTCCCATATCTTATTTCCACATTGTATTACAACATCAATTTTTCCTTCAGCTAAATGTGCATAACTAAGAGCATCCACACAAGGAAATTGCATCAGTTTTAAAATTTTAGGAATTTTTTTTTGTTGATTTAATGTAATACCGTCGTAAAAACCAGCAGAGAGTTTAATATTTTGAAAAGATACTTTATTGTTAACAGTAATTTTTCTTCTTTTATTTTTTTCAACAACATAGGATGATTTACTCGACGAATTTAAATAGTATTTTTTAAGTAATGGAAAATTTGCAAGACCTAAAACTGGATAATTTTTATAATTAAGGGAAATTAAATTACTCCATGTTGGATTCCCAATTACAAATGATCTGGTTCCATCTATTGGATCAATAACCCAAGTGAAATCACTTTTTGTTTTTTTTTGTTTAAACTCCTCACCTTTTATTTGATGATTCGGAAATTTTTTGTGAATTTCATTTCTTATAAATTTTTCAAAAGCTTTATCGGCACTAGTTACAGGATCATAACCCTTCCCTTTTTTTTTATTAAAAACACTAAACTTTTTATCTAGTTTAAGAAAATAAAATCGAGTTAGTTTTTTGGCCAAATCATTGAGAAATTTGGAGTAAATTTTATAGTTATTTGAATTTAAAATTGACACTAAAAGTTAATACTATTTAATTACTATTGATTAAAGCTTAATTTTAAATAATCATCTTATTAAAATGAAAATTAAATTAAATGATAACAAAGTCTTTTTTGATAATAATGGGATAAAAAAAGAAATTCATCCTTTTTGGCTCAGAGAACGAATAAATAGTGAGGATTATGTAGATAAGAGTACTCAACAGAGGCTTTTTGATCCTACCAAAATTCAAAAAAAAATAAAAATTGAAAGTATAAATCTGATTGATGACTTTCTAGAAGTAAAATTTAATGATGGAGCTTTTGCAAAATTATCAACACAAGATATTATTAAAGAATTTAAGAACAATAATTTCGTAAAATTTATTAAAAAAGAAAAATGGGACTCTTCTTTTAAATATGAAAATACTATCAAGTATGAGGATAATTTCTTTGAAAAAAAGGAAATGTACCATGCATTAATAAATTTTTATAAATATGGTTTTATTATTTTTAAAAATGTACCTACAAAAAATAATTTTTTAGTTGATTTCGCAAATTCCATAGGAAGTGTTAGACGAACGAATTTTGGTGAATTTTTTAATGTTAGATCAAAACCAAACCCTAACGATTTAGCTTATACTTCATTACCGTTAGCTCCACATACTGATAATCCATATCGAAATCCTGTTCCTTGTATTCAAATTTTACATTGTATTGAAAATGAGGTTTCAGGAGGTTTTTCAACTTTAGTTGACGGTTTTACTGTAACAGAGAAACTTAAAAAAAATTTTCCTGAATATTATAAAATTTTAAGTGAGACTAAAGTAAGATTTCAATTTGTTGATAAAACTGTTGTTTTAGAGGATTGGGCTGAAATGATAAAATTAGATGAGAAAGAAGAATTTAAACAAGTAAGATTTAGCCCAAGATTGGATTTTGTCCCTTTAATGGACTCCGAAAAACTAGAAACATATTATGCTGCAAGAAAAAAAATATCTGAATATTATAATTCAGACAAATTCAGAATCGAATTTAAATTATTACCAGGTGACTTATTGATGATGGATAATTACAGACTTCTTCATGGAAGAACTACTTTTGACACAAACGAGGGAAAACGTTTTTTGCAAGGTTGTTACATTGATTATGATAGCACCGAAGGAAAACTAAAACATCTTAAGAGAAAATTTAATCTTTAATTAATATTTCTTATTTGCTCTTCTGCATCATTGATCGATTTTTGATAATCTAGAGCCATCTGGTCTGCACAAATAATTTGTATATCCTTAATCCCAAAAAAATTTAAAATAAACTTTAACCAAGGTGTGAGAAAATCTTCATTACTATTCAGTTTGGTTCCACCCGAAGTAATTACTAAGTAGGCTTTTTTATTTTTTAATAAGCCTTCTCTTCTTCCATCAGATCTAAATTTAAAAGTTTCCCCAACTCTTGCTGCGAGATCTGACCAGGCTTTTAGTGTAGCAGGCGGTCCGTAGTTGTAAATTGGAGCTGAAATAATTATGATATCACTCTCTTTAAGTTCTTTAACTAATTTATCTGATAGTTCAAACATTTTTTTATGATGCTCTGTTTGATCTTTTTTATCAATCTTCATTCCTGACTCTGTTAACCCCGATACAAAAACCATCTCGTCATCTAAATCTCGATAAATAATTTCATCCTCTGGTTTTTTAATTTTTTCTAATAACTTTTTTGCTAATGCTCTAGATGTTGATCCCTCTTTTCTTGCACTAGAGTCTATTTGATAAATTTTCATAATCATCCAACATTTTGTAAAAAAGGAAAAATATTTTGTAAATAAAATCCCAAAGCTTGTAATTGATTAGTTAATATTAAAATACCAGTAATTAAAAGAATTATTCCTCCAACTTTAGACACTAAACTGATATTCTTTTTGAAGTTTTTTGAAAATATTAAAAATTTTTGTATTAGGTATCCAGATAAAATAAAAGGAATTGCTAAACCTAAAGAATAAGAAAACAATAAAAAAATTCCTTTATTTAAACTTTCTTCGGTGGCAGCGAGGACTAAAATTGAACCTAGTATTGGGCCAATACAAGGCGTCCAACCAAAAGCAAACGCCATTCCAATCAAAACTGGACTAAAAAAATTCGTATTTGAATTTGTATGAATTCTTTTTTCATAATTAAGAAATTTAATATTTATTAAACCAATAATATGAAGTGAAAAAATAATTATAATTAATCCCGCACCTATTCTTAATTCATATGAATTTTGTAGTAAAACTTGCCCTAAAAAAGTTGAGGCTGCTCCAAAAATTATAAAAACAATTGAAAAGCCAACCGTGAAAAAGATTATTGGTAAAAGATTTACACTTTTATTTTCACGCAATTCGTTTAATGAACTTCCAGATATATATGAAATGTATCCGGGTATTAAAGGTAATACGCATGGAGATAAAAAA
>Ga0208390_1000121_pt1 | contig 23926 bp, 24 predicted proteins | sample Knorr_S7_td_Surf_FD_185594 | JGI IMG/M metagenome (GOLD analysis project Ga0208390, IMG submission 185594) | Marine microbial communities from Southern Atlantic Ocean transect - Knorr_S7_td_SurfaceA_ad_6m_LV_A (SPAdes) (version 2) | ecosystem: Environmental > Aquatic > Marine > Oceanic | place...
CCGTACCGACTGCACCATGCATCATAATGTCTGTTAAAAATGATTTCACTTGTTCAAACTCATCTTTAGTAATTTCATTACTTTTAAAACTACTCTCAAAAACGTGATAGAAACCAACCATAACTGTAATCAGTACTGCTGTTACTGTGAGTGCATCTAAGAAAGCTGACAGAAATGCAGCCGATATAACAAATAATAAAGAAAGCAGAATTTTTGATTTAACTCTTTGTAAAAGTTTGGTAAAGATAACCATAAGAAGGTTCTTCATAAAAAATATGGCAGAAACCATAAAAACCAGTAATAAGATTACTTCTAAATTTGATTCAATCTCATGTAAAACGTGATAAGGGTCAGTTAGCCCTAACAAAAGTGATTGAAATGCAATTAGACCACCTGGTTGAAGAGGGTAGCACTGTATTGAAAAAACTAATGTAAATATGAATTGAAGTAACACTATCCATCCAAGCAAAAATCCTGGATTGACTCCCATGAAATCGAAATAGAAATAAATTAAGGGGTTTACAAGAAGAAATAGCAGAATGCTTGATTTATACCAATCAGGCGCATTTCCCAAAAAACTTTTAAATATTGTATTTAACACTTCTCTTATAAAAGTTTACATTATACAGACATGAAAAATTTAACGTCTAGTTTTTCCATTAAACAAGAATCCAAATCTACTGACTTAATAGTAAGTATTAACTCAAAAAAAGAAATACTGTTTAATAAGAAAACTAAGAAATTTGTTCATAATGTGCCAGAAAAATTGCCTTCTCAAAAATTTAAAATATTTCAATCGGAGAATTTAGGTATTTTTCTTGTTAATGAATTAGAACATCTTCAAGAAGAATGTGAATACCTGAGTAAAAGATTTCTGTATTCGTATCTTGATGAGGATTCTCTAACTCTAATTTCAAGGGCATTCCAAATATATGATTGGATATATAAACAAAAATATTGTTCTAGAACGGGAAATAAATTAAGTCAGGTTCGTGAAGATCTTTCTAAACACTGTGACAGTTGCTCGAGAGATTATTTTCCAAAAATGTCGCCATGTATCCTTGCAGCAATTACGTTCAACAAAAAAATACTTTTGGTGAAACATAACAATGAAATACGAACACTATCGACTGTGATAGCAGGATTTGTGGAATTAGGTGAATCTTTAGAAGATTGTGTAAAGAGAGAAGTTTTTGAGGAAGTGGGCCTAGAAATTAAAAACATTAAATATTTAGCAAGTCAATCATGGCCATTTCCAAATCAACTAATGATGGCTTTTAGTGCGGAAGCGCTAAATGACCAGATAGATATTGATAACAATGAAATTCTGGAAGCAAATTGGTATTCAGAAGAGAATCTACCTCAAATACCCCCAGAACCATCTTTATCAAATACGTTAATTAAAAATACCCTTAAAACTATGACCTAGGGTCATTTTTAGCTCGTCTAACCTGTTTTTTCTTAACAGGCTCTATTCTGTTACCAATATTGTCATCAATAGGTTTTGGTGTTGCTTCAGGAGCCACTTTGACGTTACCGCTTTTCGGCTTTAGTGGTTTCTTTGAAGCTGAAGTTTTTATAGGTTTTTTGGTTTTGGCAATAGGTTTTCTAACTTGTTTTTGAGTTTTTTCAACAGAGTTAAATTTTTTATTGCCTTTAAAAGACGTATTTTTATTTCTATTTTGATTTGAACTTCTTCTTGAATTTGGTTTACCTCTTCGAGAATTGAATTTTTTTCTAGTAGGTTTTGGTTCTTCTTCTCCCTTAAAGAAATTAAATAACGAATCAAGTAGACCTTTTTTATTGCTATCAATTTTTGGAATATTCCTAAACTCCACATCCTCAACTAGTGCTTTTTTTGATTTTTTTGGAACTTTTACGTTGTATGTAGTTCTATTTTGGAAAGCTTTTGAAGATTCATCCAATTCATATTCATAATCAAAATAAGCATTTTTCTTGATCTCTATTGTGTAGTTATCATTTTGTTTATAAGGATCAATGAAAGTCATTATTTTATTAGAAAACTTTCTTTCTAATTGATCCAAATTTGAACGATATCTATTAAGTAACTCATTTGCTACATTCGGAGAAACCTTTAACATCAGAATACTAGACTTATTATTAATGGATTTTTCGGTAATGAGTCTAAAGATTGACTCGCAGACCGATGCAACAGATCTAACCCAAACTGTCTTACCCATTAAATCATTTAAGGCTGGTTTAATTCTCTGTCTGGACATTTCCATTAAGCCAAATCTAGATATTTTATCCAGTTGAATCCTAGCATGATCAAGTTTTGTTGATTCATACATTGCTCTTTCAACTTTTTCATTATTTTTTGGATCTTCCATATCAATAAAATCAATAACAATTAACCCACCTAAATCTCTTAATTTAACCTGTTTTCCGATCTCTGCTGACGCTTCTAAGTTAGTTTTAAGGGCTGTTTCTTCAATATCGCCACCTTTTGTAGATTTCGCAGAGTTAATATCAATTGAAGTAAGTGCCTCACCAGAATCAATAACCAATGACGCTCCGGATTTAAGCTTCACTTCTCTAGAAAATGCAGATTCAATCTTGGTTTCGATACCGTAACTTGCAAACAATGGTACCTCTTCATCGTAAAGTTTAATTTTTTCAATAAAATCTGGAACAATTTTATTGGTATAAGTTTTTGCTGAATTAAAGTCATCTTCATTATCTACTACAAGTTCTCCAATATCTTCTTTAAAATAATCCCTTATTGTTTTTTGAATAAGGCTTTGATCAGCGTAGATCAATTGTGTTGCTCTTGATCCCTTGATTGCTGATTCAACTTCAACCCATAATTTTTTTAAATACTCTAAATCCCATTTAAGTTCTTCAATTTGCTTATCTATGCCAGCAGTTCTAATTATCACACTCATATTTTCTGGCACATTTAAAGCCTCAATATGATTTTTAATCTTATCTCTCTCTTCTCCATGAATTCGTCGAGAGATACCACCACCATTGGGATGGTTTGTCATTAGGACTATATATCTACTTGCTAGTGATATATATGTCGATAATGCAGCACCTTTATTAACGCGCTCTTCTTTCTGAATCTGAACAACAATGTCGTCACCTTCTTTAATTTTAAATCTCTCGTCACCAGATTTTGATGGATCAAAGTATTCAGCAGAGAGTTCTTTGAAGGGCAAGAAACCATGTCTTGAGGAACCTAGTTCAACAAAAATTGCTTCTAAGCTTCCTTCAATTTTAGTTACTTTACCTTTGTGTATACTTCCTTTCTGAAAATTGTTACCTTCAAATTCCAGATCAAAGTCTATAAGTTTATCGCCTTCTATTAACGCACTTCTACGCCCGTTTATAGAATTAGTATCAATTAAGATTTTTTTCATTTTATCCCTTGTCTATAAAGGATAAGAACAACGATTTATGCTTTTATATCCTGTGGAATAAGCATTTTTTTGAATTTGTTTAATCTATTTTTTGTTGTTCTCATCATTATTTTATTTACATTTATTGCCTACTTTTTATTATTTTTTATTTTTCGTTGTAAGCTAAGGCGTATATTTTACAGCAAAATGACCAAAATTAATTTTTTTCTTATAAATAAAGAAAATGAAGGTAGAAGGTTGGATAACTTTCTTTTCAGTAAATTTAAAAAAGGCATTCCTAAATCAAAGATATATAGCTCTATACGAAAAGCAAAAATAAAAGTAAATGGCAGAAAAACTAAACCGGATTATAAGCTTATTGTTGGTGATAAGATCGGGTTTCCTGAGCTAGTACAGAAATCAGATATTACTTCATCACCAAACTTAAACGCTCATTTGGCTTTAATAGAAAGCAGAATTATTTATGATTCTGCAAACTTCTTAGTTATAAATAAGCCACCAAATTATGCTGTTCATGGTGGTTCAGGTTTAAATTTTGGAATAATTGAAATTGTACGAAAGATTTATAAATATTCAGATAATTTCAATCTTGCACATCGAATTGATAAATCAACTAGTGGTTGTTTAGTTATTGCAAAGAAAATGTCTGCCCTAAGAGATATTCATAAACAATTTAGAAACAGATCAGTAAAAAAAGTATATGAGTGCATCGTTAAGGGAGCTTGGCCTAAAGAATTAAAAAAAATAAGTAATGCTTTGGAAACTAAGAAAATGAGCAAAACTGAACAGAAAACTATGAAAACAGATTTTGGAAAAGAATCTGTAACAAAATTCTTCATTAATGAAATAATGGATGATTTCACAAAAATTATAGCTATTCCACAAACAGGAAGAACACATCAAATTAGATTCCATTGCTTTGATGCTGGATTTCCGATAATTGGCGATAAAAAGTACTTCATTGGTGACTCCAAAAAATGTGCTGGAAGGTTAATGCTGCACGCGAAGCAGATAGAATTTAAGGACAACAATAAAAAAGTAACTATAACTTCACATGAAGATTTCGGACTATCAGAATTTAGTAAGAGTATCTAAATAAAGTTAAATGCAATGAATCTTGATCACTAATTTTGGTAGGGATGAACGGACTTGAACCGTTACGCTTTTCAGCATGCGAGTTTGAGTCGCACGTGTCTACCAATTCCACCACATCCCCATAATTGCTATGATACAACCTATGCAAGAAGACATCTATAAAAGAGATTATGATTATGAAATACCTGACGAATTAATCGCTAAGTACCCATTAAAAAATAGAATTGAATCAAAAATACTTCTTCATAAAAATATGAATTTTCATATCCAAGATTTTTCTTCAATAACATCTTTGCTTAAACATGACGATCTGATAGTGTTCAATGAAACAAAAGTCTTCAAAGCAAGACTATTACTTTACAAAGAAAGTGGAAGTAAGGCAGAAATATTTGTAAATAAAATAATATCTAAATATGAGGCAGAATGTTTAACGAAAGGCTTAAATGTAAAAAAGAAAGTACAAACACTCAATGTCGGCAGTTTTCCTTTAAAGATTAATATACTTGATAGGCACCAGAATTCTGTAATTATTAAATTTAATCAAGATATCAGAAATCTTTGTGAGAAAACTGGTAAGGTTCCTATACCTCCGTATTTAAACAGAGAAGAGGAGGAAATAGATAAAGAACGTTACCAAACAGTCTTTGCCAATGAAATCCATAGTGAATCTGCTGCAGCTCCAACAGCATCGCTTCATTTTGATAATAATCTCTATGGCCAAATAAAAACGAACTTCAATACATGTAATATTAATTTAGCTGTAGGGTTAGGAACGTTTAAACCACTTTCAGATGAACCAATAAATAATTTATCAAAATTGCATGAGGAAGATTTTTATATATCAGAAGATACGGCTAAAAAAATTAATAAACAATTGAAGAATAATAAGAGAATTGTTGCAATTGGTACAACTACATTAAGAGCACTTGAATCCGCTTGGGACGTTAATACCAAAACCGTAACAGAAGGAAAAAAATCAACAGACATTTTTATAAAAGAAGGTTTTAAATTTAATGTTGTTGATGTGTTGGTCACAAACTTCCATCTCCCACAATCTAGTTTATTAATGCTCGTTAGCGCGTTTGGAGGTAAAGAATTAATACTTGCTGCATATAAATATGCTATTGAAAATAAATTACGCTTCTTTAGTTATGGAGATGCAATGATAATAGAAAGATGACATTTAAGGTTCTGAATAAGTCTGGATTTGCACGAAGAGGTGAACTTGTAACTAAATCCTCAAAAGTTCAAACTCCAGTTTTCATGCCCGTTGGAACATATGGAACAGTAAAAGGGTTAACTCCTCAACAATTGCATGAAATAGGATTCGAAATCATTCTTGGAAATGCATTTCATTTACATCAAAGACCTGGTTTGGAAACTATTAGAAAATTTAAAGGTTTGCACAATTTTATGGGTTGGAATAAATCAATTTTAACTGATTCAGGTGGATTTCAAATCTGGAGCTTAAATGAATTAAGAAAAATTACTGAAAAAGGAGTTGAATTTAAATCTCCTTTAGATGGATCAAAGATTTTCATGTCCCCAGAAGATTCAATACAAACTCAATTAACTCTCAATGCAGATATAATCATGGCTTTCGATGAATGCACAGATTATCCTTGTTCGCAGAGTGATGCCGAAGATTCTATGAAACTCACACACCGTTGGGCGACAAGATCAATTGATTATTTTCAAAAGCACAAAAATGGACACTTATTATTTGGAATTGTTCAAGGAGGTATGTATGAGGACTTGAGAACAAAATCTCTCGAATTTATGAGCAATTTGAACTTTGATGGGATAGCTTTGGGAGGTTTAAGTGTCGGTGAACCAAAAAAAGAAAAAACTAAAATACTCAGACACTTAGCATCAGATTTACCTGAAAGTAAACCTCATTATGTTATGGGTGTAGGCACTCCAGAAGAATTAGTAGAAGGCGTCAGATATGGTATTGATATGTTTGATTGCGTAATGCCAACAAGAAATGCAAGGAATGGTTTTTTATATACCAGTGAAGGTATATTGAAAATAAGGAACTCAGAACATAAGAATTCCACAAAACCCATTGATGAAAATACTGATAGCTATACAAATAAGAATTTTTCGAGAGCGTATTTACATCATCTTGATAAATGTAATGAAATTCTAGCAAGCACATTGATGAGTATTCATAATTTAGCTTATTTTCATAAGTTAATGTCAGACATAAGAAAATCTCTAGAAGAAAATAAATTTGAAGAATTTCTTGATTCCTTTTACGATATGAGGAGCTTAAAGAAGCCTCAACTATAGGAGAACTAATGAACGAAGCAGCGGGACCGTCTTTTCTACCATTCTTAATGTTATTGGTATTCTTTTTATTTATTTATTTTGTAACTATTAGACCACAGCAAAAAAGGCAAAAAGAGCATGAGGCCCTGGTCACATCATTGGAAAAGGGGGATGAAGTAATGACTTCATCTGGTTTAGTAGGAAAAATAGAGAATATTACTGATCGTTATGTCAGTGTTAAGTTAAATGATCAAGTTAGTATTAACATGCAGAAAGAATTTGTAGCATCAAAATTGCCTAAAGGTACGATCAACAGCATAGAATCACAGTGAACAAATATAAAGTTTGGCAAATTGCATTAATCTACTCAGTTCTCGTTTTTGGTATTATTTTTGCACTCCCTAACTTTTTTCCAACTAAACCTGCAATTCAAATTGCTTTTGGTGATTCTTTAAGAGCAGCCAATACAAATATAGTTAATGATCTATCTTTGGAACTGAAAAATAAAAATGTAACTTTTACTGAGATTGAGTTAGAGGAGAATTCTGCAAAGATAATATTTGAGGACGTTGCAGATCAGTTGGCAGCCAGAAGGGTTCTGTCATCTTATTCTGATGGTGAATTTATTATTGCCTTAAATTCTGAACCCTCAACACCTGAATGGCTTAATTCAATAGGGGGAAAACCGATTAATCTAGGTTTAGATTTAGCTGGGGGAATACATTTCTTACTCGAGGTTGACACAAACAGATACTCAGCTGAAAGATTATCTTCAGAAGGTGCATCTATTATTGATGAGCTTTCAACAAGAAACATAAATGCCAACTACATAAGTAGCAATGAAAGTATAAATATTACGTTCAGGAATCTTAATGATCTTTCAAGTGGAAGAGATTACCTTGATCAAAATAATTTTACGACATCAGGAGCAAAATATAATATTCTCCAAAACAATAACGATCTTAAGCTTCAATATACAGACAATTATTTATCTGAAATAGTAGATTACGCAGTTGAGCAAAACTTGGTAGCGCTACGAAATAGAGTTAATGAATTAGGGGTATCAGAACCTATCGTACAAAGAGAAGGTAAGGGACGTATTGTGGTTGAGTTACCAGGCGTTCAAGACTCAGCATCTGCAAAAAAGATTATAGGTAAAACAGCTAATCTTGAGTTTAGATTGGAAGCAAGACCAACAGACTCTTTTCTTAGAAAAGAAAAATTTAATTACAAAAATTCATCCGGAACCAGCGCTTTTCTAGAAAAGGTTGTAATTATAACTGGAGATAATGTGACAAATGCACAAAGTAGTTTTGATGAAAGTGGGAGGCCTCAGGTAAACATTAATCTAGATATCGATGGTGGCAGATCAATGCAAAATGCAACCAAAGATAATATTGGAAGGCGGCTTGGTGTCGTTTTAGTTGAAGAAAAAACAAGAACATTTTTTGATGAGAATGATAATGTTTCACAAGAAAGCTTTACGGAAAAAAATGTTATAAGTAATGCGACGATACAGGCTGCATTGGGCACTGCATTTAGAATTACTGGTTTATCTAGCAGCTACGAAGCAAGTGAGCTTGCATTACTTCTCAGAGCAGGAGCGCTTGCAGCACCTATGAAATTTGTTGAAGAACAAACCATTGGACCAACCCTTGGTCAAGATAATATTGATAAGGGATTAAATTCTGTGATTGTAGGTTTTATTTTAGTTTTTATCTTCATGTTAATTAGATATAAATTATTTGGTTTTGCTGCAAATATTGCTTTGATCTCAAACCTAATTTTAGTAACAGCAATAATGTCATTGGTGGGGGCAACTTTAACTTTACCCGGAATTGCCGGCATAGTTTTGACTGTAGGTATGGCTGTAGATGCTAATGTTCTTATTTTTGCGCGTATATCTGAAGAATTAAAAGCAAATGTTGAAGTGCAAAGTGCCATAAAAAATGGATTCAGCAAAGCTTTTAGCACAATTATTGATGCAAATATTACTACTCTCTTAGTTGCTGTGATCTTATATTCAATTGGTACAGGCCCAATAAAAGGGTTTGCTGTTACTCTTAGTATCGGAATTATAACTTCAGTATTTACAGCAATATTTGTTACAAGATCTTTGGTGAACTTTATTTATGGATACAGAGAAATTAAGGACTTGAAAGTTTGATGAATATACCTTTTATACAATTTAACAAATTTGGGATTATGATTTCATCATGTCTGATCCTTGTAACTTTAATTTCATTATTATTAAAAGGTCTTAACTTAGGTTTAGATTTCACTGGTGGAATTTCACTAGAACTGAAGTATGAGCAAAAAGCTGATTTAGAGAAAATAAGAAATAGTATTTCAAAAATTGAAAATTCTAATTTTGTTGTTCTTAATTATGGAAGTGATAACAGTGTCTTAATTAAATTTCAAAGTGATGAGGAATTGAGTATTAATGCACAAACTGTAATAGATCAATTATTGGCAGACAATTATCTAGGGACTGTTGAAAAGTCAGAAACTATATTTCCTCAAATTGGTGAAGAGCTAAGAGATCAAGGGGGTATTGCTATTCTTGTAGCTATGCTTGTAATTCTTGTATACATCATTTTTCGGTTTCAAATAAAGTTTGGTTATGGTGCAATTGCTGCTTTATTTCATGACGTGTTGATTATCCTTGGGATCTTTTCGGTCTTTAATTTGACTTTTGATTTGTCAGTTCTCGCCGCATTGTTAGCAGTCGTTGGTTATTCTCTGAATGATTCGATTGTAGTATCAGATAGGATTAGAGAAAATTTTTTAGATGAGAATAAAAAAGGCAGTTCAGAAGTCCTCCTAAATGATTCACTTAATCAGGTATTTGCAAGAACAATTATCACCTCATTCACAACATTACTGGTTTTAATAGCATTGCTTGTTGCAGGCGGTGAAGCTTTAAAGAATTTTAGTTTAGCTTTAGCAGCTGGTGTGCTGGTTGGATCTTATTCTTCAATTTTTATTGTCGTAAGAGTGTTGATGATGACAGATCTCTCTAAGAAAGATATGGAAAAACCTAAAAATGAGCCTGAAGAGTCTTATTCTTTAGATTGATATCCGGCCATTACACATTTAGACAACTCTTTGAAACATTTGGGCGTTGAAATTATCATATGGTCTGAGGTATAAGTGTCTGGCACACCTTTAAAATCTGATATTAAACAGCCTGCTGTTTGTGCAATATATAGGCCTGCTAATCTATCCCATAATTTTAGACCATGGCCCCAGAAACCATCTAGTTTACCTGCCGCACAATAAGCGATATCTAGTGAAGTACAACCTGATCTTCTCACGGTTACATCAAATTCATTAAGTAGTTTATAAGTCTCAAGCGGCTTATATATATAATTTTGATCCTTGTTTGAATGACCTGTAGAGCTCAGTAAAGCATTATTTAGAGTTGATTTAGCACTAGCTCTTATTCTTTTATTGTTCAGTAATGCCCCTGTATCTTCACCTGCACAAAATACATCATTCCTGACTGGGTCAATAATTACAGCACAGACAACCTTTTGTTCTTTGACACATGCCAGTGAAAGGGCATAGTGAGGATATTGATATATAAAATTTCGCGTTCCATCAATCGGATCTAAAACCCAGTAAGAATCGATTTCATCTATTCCATCAGTGCCAGTTTCTTCTCCAAAATATCCAAAGTCTGGATAATGTCTTTGTAAGTTTTCGAATACTTTTTGTTCAACGTATTGATCAAGGTTTGTAGAAAAGTCATTAGTACCTTTCTTTATGACTTTTAGATTATCAATTCTCTTACTAAATTGTATTATTTCATTTGCACCTTCATAAGCTGCATTAAGTGCTCTGTTAAGGATTGGGGGAAGTGACATAGTGAATATATTATGAGTTTAAGCAAACAAGTCAAAATAATTCTGATAGAAACAACGAATTCAGGAAATATTGGATCGGCTTTACGAGCCATGAAAACAATGAATTTTTCCCGGTTATGTCTTGTTAGACCCAAAGATTTTCCTTCTGATGAAGTAGAAACCATGGCAGCAAATGCTAAAGATTTAATAAAACAAATTCAAGTTGTAGATAACTTAGATGAAGCACTAGAAGGTATGAACTTTATAGTAGGGACATCATCAAGAATGAGAAAAGTACCATGGCCAAATGAGACTCTTGAAAACGCTTCTCCCAGAATAATTAGTGAAGTTGAAAACAAAACAAATGTTGCAATATTATTTGGCAGAGAAGACAGAGGTTTAACAAATGATGAATTACAACGCTGTAATTTACATCTTTACATACCAGCTAACAAAGATTATCCAGTGTTGAATCTATCCATGGCTGTTCAAGTAGTGTGTTACCAATTATATATCGACGGCTTGTTGCATCAAGATTATGTTCAATCTGAATACTGGGATGTGCCTTCGGCAGAAGCAAACCATGTAAATAGGTTAATAAACCATTTCATTGAAGTTGCTGAAGAATTAGAAGTTTTTAACAAGGGAAATCCTAGACAGATTGGAGCAAGAATAAAAAGAATGTTTACAAGAATAGGGCTAGATGAGATGGAAGTTAATTTTATGCGAGGTTTTTTATCGGCAGTAGAAAAAAAACTTAGAGATAAATAACTTTAAAATTTAAAATATGTAATTATAATTACCGAATGTGTCCCCATCGTCTAGAGGCCTAGGACACCGGGTTTTCATCCCGGCAACAGGGGTTCGAATCCCCTTGGGGATGCCACTCTCTTTTGTGTGGCATTTTGACACATAAATTCATTTTTCGTTTAAACTTTTAAGAGAGGAGTTTATATGAAATATTTTTTACTTACTTTACTTACTTTTTCGTTTATATCTTTTGCACAAGAAGAACCAACAAGAGAGGCAGCACCTGGTGTTTGGGAGCTTACTACAGTTGATGTGAATTGGGGTTACATGAGTGACTATATGGATGGCTTGGAACAAACTTGGGTTCCAGCAGCTGAAATACAAAAAGAAATGGGCATAATCTCTGATTATGCTGTTTGGACAAGCAATAATAGCGTTGCTTATCTTGCACTTTATTACCCTAGTCACGCAAATATGGAGCCTTGGACTGATGATCAGCAAGCTGAATTTGCTGAGAAACTTCAGGCATACCGTGAAAAGAAAGGCTTCGATGCTGAAAACTATGAAAAAATTGTAAGCACTTACAAAGATTTACGTGATATCAGAAGTGTTGAGCTTACTTATCAAATAAATTTTAAATAATTTTTTAGTGCGGTGTAAAAAGCCGCACATTTTATGGACCTTATATTAATACCTTTTGTCTATTATGCATTCTGCGGTTTTGCTATTGTATTTTCAATTATCAATGAGTTAGATCTATTGCTTAAGGTCACTAATAATAGAATCGCCTTTAATACATATCTTTTTTTAGAGCTTATAGTTTCTAGCTCTCTAATTACTTATTCAATATTAAGATCTAATTATGTCCTCTTAATAATTGGATTTGTAATATTTATATCAGCATTAGTTAGTCTATGGTGGAGGGAGAGCTTTATTAAGATGATTAACGAAATAGGCAATAAATTTGACCATATAAATGCTTTGACCTACTTTGCCCTAGCTGCTGTAATTTATTTTTTTGAATTCACATCTTCAATTACTTAAGCAAGCTAAATGCTTAGTAAATTTCTCAATTGAGAACGATTCTCATTTAGGTTATGATCTATACCACCATGAAATCACTTAAATTTTTAATAAAGATACTATTTTTTTCTTTGATTGTTGTGGGATGTTCTCCTGTAGAGGAGGTGAACGTTTACACATCAAGACATTATGATGTGGATGATATTCTTTATGCTGAATTTACAAAGAAAACTGGTATCAAAGTAAACATAATATCTGGATCTGGAGGTGCTTTAATGGAACGACTTAAAGCAGAAGGTCAAAACTCTCCAGGTGACGTCTTTTTTACAGTTGATGCTGGTAATTTAGCAAATTTTCAAAAAGCTGGTTTCTTGCAACCAATTGAATCAGAGAATATTAAAAATATCATACCAGTTGAATTGAGAGGACCAAATAATGAATGGGTTGCAATCGCTAAAAGGGCTAGAGTGATTTTTTATAATCCAAAATCTGTTACTGAAGATGAAATTAAAAATATTTCGTATGAGGATCTTAGCTCGGAAACTTGGAAAGGTAGAATTGTAGTTCGAAGTTCTTCTAATATGTACAATCAATCACTAGTTGCATCTCTTATTTCAAATTTAGGAATTAAAGATACAGAGATATGGGCTAATGAATTTGTGAATAATTTTGCTAGAACTCCACAGGGAAATGACAGATCACAACTTATGGCAGTCGCCAACGGACTTGCTGATATCGCAATTGCAAATACTTATTACGTTGGGATAATGTTGGCTGGTAAGGGCGGTGAAGAACAACGAAAAGCTGCACAAAAACTAAAAATTGCATTTCCAAATCAAGATAACAGAGGAACACATGTCAATATCAGCGGGGGAGGAATTTTAAAGTATTCTCCTAATAAGAAAAATGCCGAAATGTTTCTAGAATTTTTGCTTTCTGAAGAAGCACAAACACACATTGTAAATAATTCATTTGAGTATCCTGTAATTAACACGATTGCACCACATCCTATCATTGCAAAATTTGGCGATTTTAAGATGGATAAAACATCTGTTGCTGACTTTGGCACATATAATCCAGAAGCAGTGAAATTAATGGACAGAGCTGGCTGGAAATAGCAATACTCTCTTTGGTATCATTGGAAATTAAGATTTTAATCTATGAAACAATTTAATTTAAATTTTTGGAATATATTTACAAGTTTCATTGCGTTGACATTCAGCGTACCAATCATTTTAGTTTTTTTAAGTTTATTTTTTGGTTTTAATGACAATTTTGATCATATAGTCAATGTAGTATTACTTGAGTACTCATTAAATTCCTTATTGCTAGTAGTTGGTGTTTCTTTAATAGTGTTATTTATTGGTGTTATTTCAGCTTTACTGGTAACAACATTCAGATTTACTGGTAGCAAAATATTAGAATGGGCATTAATTTTACCACTGGCTATACCGCCATATTTACTTGCGTATGTCATGACAGAGATGTTCGAGTATTCTGGTTCTGCGAATAGTATTTTCAGGAGTCTTAATCTAATTTCTGAAGATGCTGCTCTTCCAACAATAAGATCACTTTCAGGAGCTATTATTGTCTTTGGAATTGCACTTTATCCCTACGTATATCTGATAACAAGAGTTGCCTTAATGAATATCTCCAAACCTATTTTAGAGTCTGCAAGAGTCCTTGGTAGCAATAATTTTAAAAGTTTTACAAAGATTGTTTTGCCCTTAATAAGGCCAGCAATTTTTGCTGGATTGGCTTTAGTTTGTATGGAAACTCTGTCCGACTTTGGAGCTGTTCAACATTTTGCAATACCTACCTTTACAACTGGAATATTTCGAACATGGTTAGGAATGTACGATTTAATTACAGCTATGCAATTAGCTTCAATCTTGCTGTTAGTGATTTGCTTAATGATATTTTTGGAAAGAAAACAAAGGGCCAATGCTGAATATTCTTTAAGTAATGATTCAAGGGAAGATTCAGATTTAATACAGCTGAAAGGCATCAAAAACTTTTTAGCAAGCTTTTTTTGTCTAGTGCCTGTTTTAGCAGGCTTTATTATTCCTTTATTTGAGATAATTAGTTGGTCTGTTGAAATAACAAATATTTTTTCAATTAAATTTATCTATGCTTCGCTAAATACAATGCTATTAGCGATTACCGCAGGGATTATAACTACAATGCTTGCAATTTTATTTAATTTTAATTTACGCATATCTAAATCGAAACATTCTAAACTTATAAACGATTTTATATCCATGGGCTATGGTGTGCCTGGTTTAATCTTAGCTATTGGAATTACTCAATGTTTAACTTATTTTGATTTGATTCTATCTGACATTGGAATAATTGTTACAGGGAGTTTATTTGGCTTAATTTTTGCTTATGTAATTAAATCATATGCATTAACAAATAATGTTCTTGAGAGTAATTACAAACAATTTTCAACAAGTATCGATGAATCAGCAAGAATTTTAGGTGCTAGCAAATTTACTTTGTTAGGCAATATTCACATACCATTATTGAAGACTGGAATTTTTACAAGCGTATTATTGGTTGTATCAGAGGTTGTCAAAGAGTTACCTGCCACATTAATATTAAGACCATTCAATTTTGATACTTTAGCGGTAACTGTATATACATATGCTTCTGAAGAAAGAATATATGAAGCAGCTTTTCCTGCTTTGTTTATAATCTTAATTGGTTTAATACCTATTTACTTTATTTCGAATATGATCAGATCATCAAAGGGCCTAAATTGAAAAAAAATTTTCTAAATTTAAAAAATATATTCTATGAAATAAATTCACAACCTATTCTTAAAAATATTAATTTGTTTATAAATAAGGGGGAATTTGTATCAATCATTGGTAAGTCAGGGTCTGGAAAAACTACCCTGCTTAAAATTATTAGCGGTTTAAAAAAACAAACTCAAGGTGAAATGCTTCTAAAAGATGAAATACTGTCTAATGAAAACATTTTTCTAGAACCTGAAAACAGGAATCTAGGTCTAGTAGTACAAGAAAAAGTGCTTTTTCCACATTTAAAGGTTTTAGCAAATGTTGAGTTTGGGATTTCCAAAGAGGCAAACAAAAAAGAGAAAGCTATTGAAATGTTAAATAAATTCCATATCTCAAGTTTAATAGAAAAATATCCTCATGAAATATCTGGTGGAGAAGCACAAAGAGTTGCACTAGCAAGGACCCTTGTCACTAAACCAAAAGTTTTGCTTTTAGATGAACCATTTAATGGGCTTGATGAGGAGCTAAAAAAAGATATTTATCCAGATGTAAAAAAGATATTGAATGATAATAAAATTACTACAATAATGGTTTCTCACAATACATCTGAAGTAAAAAACTTATCAGACAGAATATTTAATTTAGAAAATGGGGCACTAAAAGAATTATGAAATTTCAGAAATTTTTAATTTTTTGTTTATTACTTTTTTCATCAATTATCTTTTCTCAGAATGAAGATTTTGTAGATAACAATGGAGTAAAGATATTTTATGTCGATTATGGTCCAATTGAAAATGAACCTATTTTACTTGTTCAGGGGCTAGGAGGACAATTAACTTTTTGGCCTGACGAACTCATAACAGTCCTGCAAAAAAATGGTTATAGACCAATTGTTTATGATAATAGAGATGTAGGTTTATCTGAAGATTTTAAAGACTATGGAAAGCCAAATTTTATATGGAATTACATTAAATTTTATTTAGGATTACCACTGAGATCAGCTTACTCACTTGCTGATATGGGTAGCGATGGTATTGCTATCTTGAACCATTTAAATATTGAAAAAACGCATATTCTTGCCCAATCTATGGGGGGGATGATAAGTCAGAGAATGGTCGCAGATAATAAAAACAGATTTAAATCATACGTACTGATTGCTTCGATGGCTAGAACGCCAGATCTTCAAACAGCTCCAAGAGGAGAATTAAGGAGATTAATTGAAGACAGATCTTTTGGAGATCAAACTCTAGATGGAGAAGTCGAACGATCAATTAGAATATTTAAAATTCTTGCAAGCCCAAGTAGTGAAATAGACGAAGAGAAATTTGAAAAAGAGGTAATAAAAAACTTTAACAGAAGTTCAAACACAGAAGGCTTTTCAAGGCAATTAATTGCTATTTTAGCTGATAAAGATAGATACGATGAGGTACAGACTATTACCACACCAACACTAGTGATTCACGGAAAATTGGATCCATTAATACCATATGAGGAAGGAAAGAAAACAGCAGATCTAATGCCTAATAGAGAGTTTTTAGGTGTGGATTTCATGTCTCATCTAATTGATAAACCAGTTCTTGACTACATTGAAACACCAATGGTTAAGTTTTTAGATAAAAATAGCTAATTAAGAACCGAATAAGAACCAATAATGCGTAGTTCTTCTGACATCTCTTCAAGCATTTCAAGCAATTTTATGACTACTTCATCCTCGTAATAGCCTTCAAAATCAATAAAAAAGGTATGGAGGTATTCATTATTTCTCGATGGTCTTGTTTCTATTCTTGTCATATTGATATTAAGCTCTGTAAATGGTTGCAGTATCGACATCAAAGAACCAGGTTTATCTGCAATATTTATCATCACTGAAGTTTTATTTTGATCAGATTTTTCTTCGATGCTCTTTCCTATTACTAAAAATCTTGTTTTATTATTATTACTATCCTGTATATTTTCCAAATGTGTATGTAAGTTAAATATTTTTATGGCATATGAATTTGCAATACAGAAAAGATCTTTATCTTTGGCTGCTTGAGAGGCAGCTTCTGCTGTACTTGTAGCAACAATTTTTTCAGCATCTGGAATATTATTCCTCATCCAGTTTGTACATTGTCCAAAAACTTGAGGATGTGAGGTAATTTTTTTTATTGTACTTAGATCACAATTTTCATTCAAAGAACATAAGTTGTGACTGACTGAGAAATTAAATTCCTTTAAAATTTTTAGATCATAATCTATCAAGCAGTTTAGTGAGGAATTTATGACTCCTTGGTAGGAATTTTCAAATGGTATGACACCATAGTAGGAATGACTCATAGCTACTTTTTCAAATATATCTTCAATAGAGGGCAGGGGGATATAATCAGCTCCGTCTTTAAAGATATTTCTAGCAGCTAAGTCAGAATTTGTACCTTCAGGTCCTAAAAAGAAAATTTTCATCAATGGATTGTAAGGTTTTTTAGGCATAAAAAAAACTGAGCAAGCTCAGTTTTTTTATAAATCGAGATCTGTAGGTGTCAAAAGTGAGATTACCTCTTGCATCCTTGAGTAAGATCTCTTTTACTCTCGGTGGTCAAGTTTGCTTTTTTGCATGCTAAGCTCTCTTGAACTTTCACCTTTCAGGTCTCTTCCCGTGTAACGTTTCCTTTCTTTGGTTCTGCAGTTCCTTTCCAGTTCTCGTTACCGCTAGGTAAGATCTAATTTATAATGTGTTAATAAGTAATGCAAGCCCTATAGAAAAAAAAATAGTACTTTTTTTATCTAAATTTTAAGAGCCTTTAAAAATCGGTATTTAAGAGTATAAAAATTTTTATATTTTTTCTTGCAAGTGTTATATAGATAATTAAATTGTTTAAAAAATATACAAAATGATTAAATTATATACAGTTATTTATTGTACCGATTGAGTTATAATACGAGCATTATGAAAACAACAATGATCACAGGGCCTACTGCAGGCATAGGCAAATCTTTAGCCTACCAATTAGCAGAACGAGGTGAAAACTTATTATTAGTCGCAAGGAGAGAAGATAGACTTAAGAGTATCTCTATTGATTTAGAAACAAAATTTAACGTTAAAGTTAATTATATTGCTGCAGATTTAACATCACCAAACGCACCACGTGATATCTACGAATATTGTGATCAAAATAATTTAGATGTTTCTACCCTCATATTAAATGCTGGATATCAGATTAATACCAGACTGGATGAAGCATCTTTAGAAGAGGAAGAAGCTTGCCTAAGAGTTCTAGGTTTATCGGTAATTATGCAAACTAAACTTCATTTAAAAGATTTAGTAAAACGAGGTGGTGGAAAGATCATGGTCGTCTCTTCAATAGCTGCATTTGCGCCTACCTCGAATGAGTTTGCTGTACTTTATGGTCCAGTAAAAACCTTTATGAATAGATTTGTAGAGGCAATCAATAGTGCATATAACAAAGATAATATTTTCGCGACATCTGTTTGCCCTGGATTCACCATCACTGAATTTCATGAAATGAGTGGTACACAGGATCGCATGGATAAAGTTCCTTCTTTCATGAAAATGAGCGCAGATGATGTTGCTAAAGAGGGAATTATCGGAATGGATAAAAAGAAAGAAATTGTTATTACAGGTGCACTGAATAGATTCTTAATGAACCTTTTACGTTTTTTCCCTAGGCCATTAATAAAAATAATTGGTAATTCATTAGCAGGAGGAAGATATAAATAGACTTCATATTCTTGTTCTATTGTTAATTACTGGTTGTGCTGAGCAAACTCCAGACGATATTGCCCAAGGCTCTTTAATTGTTGATACCCACATTGATACCCCCTATAGAATCAAAACACAATTGGATGAGAGTGGTACATTCGAGGACATTGCTTTAAATACTAGCTACGATTTTGATTACAGCAGAGCAATATCTGGTGGTTTAAACGTTTCATTTTTTTCTATTTATATTCCAGCAGAAACTGAAGAAAATGGTACAAGTTTTAAATTAGCGAATGAGTTAATAGATCTAATGAACAAAATTATTGAGGCAAATCCTGATAAATTTTTTTTAGTTGATACATCAACATACTTGGGAAATTTACCCGGACAAAATTTAGTAGGTATTGCTTACGGAATGGAAAATGGTGCAGCTTTGGAGGGCAACCTAAAAAATGTTAGCTACTTTTATGAAAGAGGCATTAGATATATCACTCTGACTCATGCAAAGAGTAATAAAATTTCAGATTCATCCTATGATGAAAATAAACAATGGGGTGGATTAAGCGATTTTGGAAAGGCTTTAATTCCTGAAATGAATAAAGTAGGGATTATGGTTGATGTCTCTCATGTTTCTGATGCTGCCTTTTTTCAAGCAATAGATATCTCAAATACACCTGTAATTGCAAGTCACTCATCCCTAAGACATTTCACGCCAGATTGGGAAAGAAACGTATCAGATTTAATGATGGAAGCTCTTGCAGATAAAGGGGGCGTATTACAAGTAAATTTTGGTACTGCGTTTTTAACAAATCTAAATGACAAATCCAAAGGATATAATCCATCTACATACATTCATGCTCAAGTATCAGATGTAGTAGATCACATTGACAGAGTCGTGGAGTTAGTAGGAATTGACCATGTTGGTATTGGTTCAGATTATGATGGAGTTGGTGATACCTTGCCAAACGGCTTAAAAGATGTATCAAGTTATCCTAATCTTATTGCAGAGTTGCAAAAACGTGGCTACTCTACTATTGAGATTCAAAAAATACTTGGAGGAAATTTTGCTCGAGTTTGGAGAGAAGTAGAAGAATATGCAAGAAACAACTAATCCATTAAATATTTGGCACAAAACCGTATTAGAGAACGACCCATCAGGTCTATACGACATTTTGGATGATTCATTTGAGTTTTATTCTCCAGCAGTATTCAAAAGTAAAGAAAAATATATGGGATATATTTACCTGTTAGCAGCAGGTCAATCCTTTCTAACAAGTGACTTCAGATATACAAGAGAGCTTGTCGATGAAAAACAAGCAGTATTAGAGTTCGAATGTACAATGGATGGTGTAACTGTTAATGGTATTGATATGTTTAAATGGAATGAAAATAACAAGCTGACAGAAATGAAGGTTATGATCAGAACTGAAAAAGCACTTGAAGCTGTAAAACAAGAGATGACTAAACATTTATCAAACCCAGCAGTTTGGCGTTGATTTCAGATAAAACATCTATAAAATAAGTGTCCTATGGCAAAAAAATACGTTAATTTCAGAGTTGGGGGTGTTCCTGAAAGAAAGGAAGACAACTACACTGTTTGGACTAATGATCTGTTGAGCAAATTAATTGCTAGTAAGACAGTTATTGAACCTAGCAAATCTACTTTTGGACATAGGCTTCTAGAAAGTGAAGTAATTTTTGTTGTTGTTTCTGGTAGAGGTATTATGGAAGTCGTTGAGTATGCCAACACATCCGATGGGCATGGACATGATCCCTCACATGGAATAATGCACAAAGATGAATATGCCTTATCTGCAGGTGATGTCATTCTTGCTGAAGAAGGCGACTATGTAAAAGTTGCTAATGAAAGTGACCATGATCAGTTAGTTTATTTAAGAATTTTTGATAAAGCTGGTTGGCGAGGCAGATCACCAGAGCTAGAAAAAGACCCGCAAGCCTAATCCAATATGAAAATTAAAGTCTGCGGGATTACCCGAGAAGAAGATATTGTAAAACTACTAGAGTTAAATGTAGATTTCATTGGGTTTAATTTACTTAAGGAGAGTAAAAGAAAGGTAGATATCGATTGGGCTCTAGATATGACAAAGAAGTACCAAATTAATGATAAATCGGTATTCCTTGTTGATTGCGAGGAGCCTGATTTTCAAAGTTTAAAGAACGTTACATTTCACAATCTTCAAATTTATAACTTTCGCGAAATTCCAAATGTGTCGAATATGCTTTTCATTCCAGTAAATGCAACATTTCTGAAACATTTAGAAAAATCACATTTGAGATTAAATGAAAACCATAGATACTTGGTCGACAACATGGAAGGAGCTCTTGGAGGGACAGGAAAAAAGTTTGATTGGAATAATTTACACAAGCTTGATTTGTCAGAAGTAATGTTAGCTGGCGGTATTGGACCAGAAGACATAGATTTTTTACAAAATTTAAACGTTTGGGGTATTGATGTTAATTCTAAATTTGAAATTGCACCAGGCAAAAAAAATCATAATTTATTGGAAAGTTTAAGGAATATAAATGAATAAAGGATATTTTGGAGATTATGGGGGATTATTTATACCTGAAACATTGTCCCATGCGCTTAATGAACTCGAAAAACTTTATACAGATATTAAAGATGATAAAGATTTTAATTTACAGTTATCAAACATCTACAAAGATTATGTTGGCAGACCATCACCTCTATATTTTGCAGAATCCCTGACTAATCATCTTAAAGGACCAAAAATATGGTTTAAAAGAGAAGATTTAAACCACACGGGTGCCCATAAAATCAACAATACAGTTGGTCAAGCTTTATTAGCTAAGATGCTTGGGAAAAAAAGAATTATTGCGGAAACTGGTGCAGGACAACATGGTGTTGCAACAGCCACAATATGTGCAAAACTTGGACTTGAATGTATTGTGTACATGGGCGCTAAAGACATTGAAAGACAAGAATTGAATGTATTTAAAATTGAAACCTTAGGTGCTTCTATTGTGCCTGTACATAGTGGCACAGCAACTCTGAAAGATGCTCTTAATGAAGCTATTAGAGATTGGGTCACAAATGTTGATTCTAGTCATTACATAATAGGCAGCGTCACAGGACCACATCCTTATCCAACAATAGTGCGAGATTTTAATGCTATCAGCGGTAGAGAATTAAAAGAGCAAGCGCTAAATCAATTTAAAGCACTACCAGATATGATAATTGCATGTGTTGGAGGTGGGTCCAATGCCATGGGAGTATTTTATCCATTCATTGAGGATGAAACAGTGGAATTAATTGGAGTAGAAGCAGGTGGTAAAGATAGTAGTGATATAGGTGGGGCATCAATTACAGATGGATCAACAGGTGTATTGCATGGTGCTAAGACTAAAATACTACAGTCAAAATCAGGCAATATCCTTGAAACAAATTCCATCTCAGCTGGATTAGATTATCCTGGAGTGGGGCCAGAACATGCCTATCTTGCAGATTTAAAGAGAGCTAAATATGTCAAAATTTTTGACGATGAAGCACTTGAAGCTTTTTATGAAATATCAAAAATTGAAGGCATAATTCCAGCTTTAGAGACAGCTCATGCATTAGCTTACCTCAAGAAAATAAGCACTCTTGATAAAAATAAAAACGTTGTTGTGAATATGTCTGGTAGGGGTGATAAAGATTTATATTCGGTGATGAAAAATGCAAAACACTAATTTAATAACAGTTAAAGATAATAAAACGGCTTTTATACCGTATCTTGTTGCAGGCCACACTTCGAATGAAGTTTTTTCAGCTGCACTAAAACTTTTAGATGAACTCGGAGCAGATCTTATAGAGATTGGTATTCCATTTACTGATCCAATTGCTGAAGGGAAGATTATTGAAAGTGCTCATCATCACGCTTTGAAACATGATTTTGTCTTAGATGATATCTGTAAGATTGTGAAAGAATTTCGAACAATATCTGATACTCCGGTAATTGCTATGGGCTACACCAATTCATTTATAAATCCATCTTCAGAACATATTGCTACTAATCTTTCTGAAAGTGGCTTTAATGGTGTGTTAATTGTTGATCTGCCAGTTAGTGAGAAATCTATTATCAATTCATTTAAAGACAAACAACTTAATCTTGTGCAATTAATTGCACCCACCACACAACTAAGCCTTATAGAAGATTTTTTAGCGAATGATCCTGCTCTTATTTATTACATTACTCAAAGAGGCATAACTGGCTCAAATAATTTAAATCTTGAAGAAATTTCGGAAAAACTTGGTGCAATAAAAAAATTAAGCAATAAGCCAGTAGTAACTGGTTTTGGTATTAAAACAGTCGAAGACGTTGAAAATCTTAAAACCTTAACCGATGGAATTGTCATAGGCAGTCCAATTGTAGAAAAAATTAGTATAGATCCTTCTTTAGAAGCTTTAAAAGAGTATCTAGAGCCAATTGTTGAGGCCATTAAATTATGAACAAAGAAAGATTTTTAGAATTATGTGATTCATCTTATTCACATATTCCAGTATATGAAGAATTTGTTGCAGACTTAATTAGTCCTTTATATATATTTTCCAATTTTTACGATCAATCAAATTGCTTTTTATTTGAATCAGCAAAAAGTCATGAAATAAAAGGACGTTATTCAATAATGACTCTTCCTTCCTCCCTTAGATATGATTTCTTTGATAACGAACTACAAATAAAAGATAAAAAAGCTATAACCAAAGAACGAGTTCCAAATCCTTATGATTATATTGATAAATTAACTAAAAAATTCTCGTCACCTGATTTAGATAATTTGCCAGTTTTTACCGGTGGTTTAATAGGTTACTTTAGTTATGAATCATTTAAATACGTTGAACCGAAGCTAAATTATAAACCTTCAGACACACCATTAATTAGTCTGTGTGAGTGTAACGAATTAATTGTTTTCGATAATTTTAAAGGTACATTTTCTATTATTGTTAATACACAAAATAAAACACTTGAGGGCTTCGAGCTAGCAAAAAAAAGAATCACAGAAATAAGAAATTTATTATTTTCACTTCAACCATCCATTAAACATAACATCGTTAAAGAAGATATTGAGATTACCAGTAAATCCAATGTGTCA
>Ga0208390_1000123_pt1 | contig 23872 bp, 20 predicted proteins | sample Knorr_S7_td_Surf_FD_185594 | JGI IMG/M metagenome (GOLD analysis project Ga0208390, IMG submission 185594) | Marine microbial communities from Southern Atlantic Ocean transect - Knorr_S7_td_SurfaceA_ad_6m_LV_A (SPAdes) (version 2) | ecosystem: Environmental > Aquatic > Marine > Oceanic | place...
GGGTTTTACTGAAGTTGAAACACCAACACTCCAGCCAAAAGCAGGTGGAGCAATAGCAAGACCCTTTTCTACTCATCACAATGCAATGAATATAGATATGTATTTACGAATTGCTCCTGAACTTTATCTCAAGAGATTAATTATTGGAGGTTTTGAAAAAGTATTTGAACTTGGGAAAGTATTTAGAAATGAAGGAGTTGACCAAACACATTCACCAGAATTCACGATGATGGAAAGTTATGAAGCATATACAGACGTCAATGGAGTGATGGATATGGTTGAAAATATGTGCCAATATGTACTTGAAAATTTAAAAATAGATAAAAGCATTGAATTCAATGAAAAAGTTGCTAATTTTAGTTTTCCTTGGGATAGAAAAAGTATGTTTGAATTAGTCAATGAAAAGTTTGACATAAACCTATCATATGATTCAAACCTTGATGAAGTCATGGCATTGTTAGAGTCAAAATATCAAATTGAATCTGAATCAACAACAGTTGGAGAGCTTGTGTTTGACATTTTTGAAAATTATATTGAGGATGATATTGTAGACCCTGTGTTTGTGATTGATTATCCCAAAGAAGTTTCTCCTTTTGCTAGAGAAAGTGATGAGAAAATGGGCATCACTGAGAGATTCGAACTTTTTGCATTTGGTAGCGAATTAGCGAATGGATTTTCAGAATTGATAGATCCTGTTGAACAAAAAAACAGATTGAAAAGCCAAGCAGAAAAAAAAGCTAAAGGTGATGAAGAAGCTCATGTTGAAGATAATGATTACATTGAAGCTCTGGAGTTTGGACTCCCTCCGACTGGAGGACTAGGCTTTGGTGTTGACAGGTTTGTAATGATGATTACGAACAATGATTCAATTAGAGAGGTAATCGCTTTTCCTCATTTGAAACCAGAGAATTAATTAGTTCTATTAATTAAATAATTGTTTATGTTCTCTAAGACAGGGAATAGAGCATGGTCTTTTAATTCAAATATTGACTCTATACTTTTACTGAAATAGTCATTAATCACATCTTTAGAGTTACTAATTATTTCACTTGTTGTAAATTCGTTAATAACAGAATTTATTTCAATTTCTTCCCGTTGTATTGATTTTAAAATTTCTTCATATTTTCCGCGATTGATATCTAGAGCAATTAGAACTGGAAGGGTATAAGTTCCCTCCAAAATATCATTTCCAGATGGTTTGCCAAGAGTTTTTTCATCCGAGGTCAAATCTAAAATATCATCAGATATCTGAAATATTATTCCACAGTTCCATCCCCATTGACTCAAAGCATCAACAATTTCAACATCTGCATTACCAGCAACTGCACCAAGTCTCGCACTTGTTCTTATTAAACTAGCTGTTTTACCTTCGATTACTTTTAAGTAATCTTCAACACCATGATCTAAGTTGAAAGAAAGATTAAGTTCTCTGGTTTGACCCTCAACTAGTTCCGCATAAGTTGATGCTAGTAATTTTACAGATTCTAGACCCAGATTTTCTGCAGCTAATTCAGATGATCTTGCTAAAAGATAGTCCCCAGCTAATATAGACAAATTAGAATTCCACTTTGAATTTGAACTTTCTACACCCCTTCTTGTTGTAGCATTGTCCATTACGTCATCATGATAAAGACTTCCAATATGGATTAATTCAACTGCAACACCCGCATCTATGATTTTGTGTATATGTTTTTTATCATCTCCAAATTTACCGGCAAGCAATGAAATAATCGGCCTAAATCTTTTTCCTCCAGCTTTGATTAAATATTGTGATATCGAAGAGAGATATTCATTATCCGAGCTAGAAACATTGATTAATCTTTGTTCTAATTTCTCTAAATTTTCCCATAAATCTTCAAATGGAATAATTTTTTGTATTTCCTTGCTTTCCATAGTTAAAGAATACGTGAAATGTATAAATACTTGTAATTTTCATTTAAGTGTAAAAACGAATAGTTATTAATATAAACACATGTTTGAAAGATTTACGGATCGAGCCAGAAGAGTAGTTGTTCTTGCCCAAGAAGAAGCAAGAAGGCTTAATCACAATTATATTGGAACTGAGCACATTCTTCTTGGCCTAATTCAAGAAGGTGAAGGCCATGCCGCAAAAGCGCTTGACGAACTTAATATAAATATAGATAGCGTTAGGACAGAAGTTGTCGAAATAATTGGTGAAGGTCAGCAATCTCCAAGTGGACATATTCCATTTACACCTCGTGCGAAAAAAGTTTTAGAACTCTCATTGCGAGAAGCCCTACAATTGGGTCATAACTATATTGGCACTGAACACATTCTTCTGGGTCTCATAAGAGAAGGAGAAGGTGTTGCTGCACAGGTACTTAAAAAGCTTGGAGCTGAACTTTCACAGGTAAGACAAACTGTAATCAAATTAATTTCTTCATCAGGTGAAAGTAAAAAACAACAATCCGCATCAACTGGTGGAAGAGAAAGGCCTGGATCAAGCACTGGCTCTGCAATCTTAGATCAATTTGGTAGAAATTTGACGAGAATGGCAAAAGAAGGAAAACTAGATCCTGTTATTGGTCGTACCACAGAAATTGAGAGAGTAATGCAAATTCTTTCACGTAGGACAAAAAACAACCCTGTTTTGATTGGTGAGCCTGGCGTAGGAAAAACAGCAATAGTTGAAGGTTTAGCTCAAAAAATTATTTCAGGAGATGTGCCTGTAACTCTTGAAGGAAAACAAATATATACACTAGATTTATCAGCTCTAGTAGCTGGCTCAAGATACAGAGGTGATTTTGAAGAAAGACTCAAAAAAGTTTTAAAAGAAATAAAAACAAGAGGTGACATAGTTCTGTTTATTGACGAAATCCACACTCTTGTTGGTGCCGGAGCTGCAGAAGGTGCGATTGATGCAGCATCAATCTTGAAACCTATGTTAGCTAGAGGAGAGCTACAAACAATCGGTGCTACAACACTTGAAGAATTCAGAAAACATTTTGAAAAGGATGCTGCTTTAGAGAGAAGATTTCAATCTGTTCAAGTAGATGAACCTAAATTATCTGACGCTATTGAAATTCTTGATGGGCTTAAAGACAGATATGAAGTTCATCACGGTGTGAGGTTTACTGACCAAGCTATAGCTTCAGCAGTAAATATGGCTGATAGATACATATCAGATAGATTCTTACCTGATAAGGCTATAGATTTAATTGACGAAGCAGGTAGTCGAATGAGAGTTTATAAAAAGCCATTAGAACCGGAAAAGCAAGAAATGGCAGATAAGCTTAAAAACCTAAGAGAGCAAAAAATTGACGCTGTTCAATCACAATTGTATGAAAAAGCAGCACAAATTCGAGATCAAGAAAAACTGCTACTAGATGAAGTTTCTGGTAGTAACCCGAGTGAAGTTTCAGAAATTGAGATGGTTATTGATGAAGAAGAAATTGCTGAAGTTTTAGCTCAATGGACCGGTATTCCAGTTCACAGGCTAACACAAGAAGAAACAGCTAGATTGCTTGAAATGGAAAACGAACTTCACAAGAGAATTATTGGTCAAGACGAAGCTATTTCAGCAGTTTCTAAAGCAATTAGAAGAACAAGATCAGGATTAAAAGACCCAAAACGACCATCTGGTTCATTTATATTTCTAGGGCCTTCTGGTGTTGGTAAAACAGAGACTGCAAAAGCTTTAGCAGAGTTTTTATTTGGAGATGAAGAATCATTAATTCAAATCGATATGTCAGAATATATGGAAAAACATACTGTCAGTAGACTAATTGGTTCTCCTCCAGGTTATGTTGGTTATGATGAAGGCGGACAACTAACAGAAGCAGTAAGAAGAAAACCTTTTAGCATTGTTCTTCTTGATGAAGTTGAAAAAGCACATCCAGATGTATTTAATACCCTTCTGCAAATTCTTGAAGATGGAAGACTTACAGACGCTCAAGGAAGAACGGTTGATTTCAAAAATACAATAATAATCATGACTTCTAATCTTGGAACTAAAGACATAGCAAAGAATGTTGGCTTTAGTAGCCTTTCAAAGATTGACAATTATGAAAAAATGAAATCTAAAGTAGGCGAAGAATTAAAAAGATACTTTAAGCCGGAGTTTTTAAACAGAATTGATGAAACAATCGTGTTCCATGAACTTACGTTAGATGAAGTAAAAGAAATCGTTGACTTGATGCTTGACAGAGTTCACGACCAACTAAAAAATTCTGACCTAGAGATCGTTCTTTCTGAAGAAGCAAAAACATATTTAGCAACAGAAGGTTATGATAGAGAGTTTGGTGCTAGACCATTAAGAAGGTCTATCCAACGCTTATTAGAAGATCCTTTATCTGAGGAACTTTTAATTGGTAAATATAAAGCAGGTTCCACAATTATTGTTTCTCTTAATAGCGAAAATAATACACTTGAGTTTGAACCGGTTGAAGCACCAGATGAACCTCCAGTAGATTTTGTAGATTCAGAATCATAATTGCTTGTCAAATTGAACTAAAAAAGTTCTATAAGAAGGCATCTTCTTAATCATTTATTGTCTACTATGTATCACATATAGGTATTTTGTATACCTTCAACTAGTTGAACAAGGAGTAAGACGTGACTCGAATGAAGTCAAAATGGCTGATACTTTTTTTGGTACTCGGTCTCGTAATGGTCGCTTGTGGTGGGTCTGATACAGCAGAAGAAGTAGTTGAGGTTGCAGAGGAGCCAGCTGAAGAGTTAGAATCTCCAGCTACAACCGCTGCGCCAACAACAACAGCTGGTCCAACCGCAAGTATTGGTATGGTGTATGACATTGGTGGTCGAGGAGACCTTTCATTTAATGACATGGCATATGCTGGCTTGGAAAGAGCTATCAATGAGTTAGGTGTTGATGGTGTTGATTTAGAACCAAGCGAAGGTGGAGAAAACAGAGCAGAGCTTCTCGGTTTATTAGCGGAACAAGGTAAAGATCTAATAATTGGTGTTGGATTTTTGTTTGCTGATTCAATAACAGAAGTTGCTACTGCTAACGAAGGTGTAAACTTCGGTATTGTTGACTCAGTTGTAGAACCAGGTAACGTTGCAGGAATGGTGTTCACAGAACATGAAGGTTCCTTCTTAGTTGGTGTTGCAGCAGGACTTAAAACCACAACAAAACAAGTTGGTTTTATTGGTGGTGTTGAGTTCGCACTTATTCAAAAATTCGAAGCAGGTTTCGTTGCAGGTGTTGCAGCAGCTTGTCCAGAATGTACTGTAGATGTTAAATACGCAACAGTACCACCTGACTTTTCAGGGTTTAACTTACCTGATAAGGGTAAAGAAATTGCTTTAGCACAATATGAAGCAGGAGCGGATATTATTTATCATGCTGCTGGTGGAACTGGTGCTGGACTTTTTGAAGCTGCAAAAGAAGTTTCAGAGTCTACAGGTTCTCAAGTTTGGGCTATTGGTGTTGACGCAGATCAATACCAAACAGTTAGCGATGAGCTAAAGCCATACATCTTAACATCTATGCTTAAGAGAGTAGATAACGCAGTTTATCTTACAATCAAAGCAATAGTTGACGGCACATTTGCTGGTGGTGTAACAGTGTTTGATTTAAGCGTTGATGGTGTTGGATATTCTACCTCAGGTGGATATGTTGATGACATTGTTGATCAGCTTGAAGATTACAAAGCAAGAATTGTAAGTGGTGAAATAGTCGTTCCAGACACACCATAAAATTATTTGTTAATATAGTTTTGGGGCCATAAGATATGGCCCCAAAATTTTTTAAATATGAATACTGCAATAAATATCGAAAATATTTCAAAGTCTTTTCCAGGTGTTTTAGCTAATGACTCTGTTTCTTTTGACATTATAAGTGGAACTATTCATGCAATAGTTGGTGAAAATGGTGCTGGAAAATCTACTTTGATGAAGATTTTATATGGCATGCAAAAACCAGACAATGGATTTTTAAAAATTAATGGAGACATAGCAAAATTTCAATCACCAAAAGATGCAATTTCAGCTGGCATAGGAATGGTGCATCAACACTTTATGCTTGCTGACAACCTTACTGTTTGGGAAAATATAGTTCTGGGCATTGATAGTTCAAATTTATCAAAAATTAAAAAATCAAAATATATTCCTGATATTACGGATTTATCAAAAAAATATAGTTTACCAATTGATGTTAATTTGACTATCGATGATTTGGGGGTAGGTGAAAAACAAAGAGTCGAAATTTTAAAAGTTTTATACAGAGGGGCTAATATTTTAATCCTAGATGAACCAACAGCTGTGCTTGTTCCTCAGGAGGTTGAAGAATTGTTTGAAAACTTGAAGAATTTAGTCAGCCAGGGAGTAACCATACTTTTCATTTCTCACAAATTGGATGAGGTCATGGAAATAGCAGATAGGATATCTGTCATGAGGGGTGGTCAACACGTAGGGACAGTCAGTAAGGAGACTGCTTCAAAAAAAATACTCGCTGAAATGATGATTGGAAAAGATTTACCAACTCCTCCAAGTAGAGAAACTTTGATTTCGAGTGAAAATTGTCTACAGCTTAAAGATTTAAGGGGAGAACCTAGCTTAGGGAAAATACCTTTTGAAGATATCAACTTAGAAATTAAAAAGGGTGAAATATGTGGAATAGCAGGTGTTGAAGGTAATGGCCAGAGAGAATTAAGTGAAGCAATTTTAGGCCTATACCCAGTTGAATCAGGACAAATATTCTTAGAAGATATAGAAATTACAAAATTATCAACAAGAGAAAGAAGGCTTACAGGTATTAGTTTTATACCAGAAGACAGACAGTCGCAAGGTCTTGTAGTAGAGTCGAATCTTGTCGAAAATATAATTTTAGGAAAACAAAGCAGTAATACATACAGTTCAAAATTTAAAAACGTTTTGTTTAAAAATGCTTCAAAAAATTCCAAGGATGTTGTAGATAACTATGAAGTTAAAACACCTAATGTTCAAACTTTAGCTCTTGCTTTGTCCGGCGGCAATCAACAAAAATTTGTCGTTGGAAGAGAAATTGATGGCAAACCCACATTTCTTCTAGCTTCTCAGCCAACTAGAGGTGTAGATATTGGTGCCCAAGCATTAATTTGGGATAAACTCAAAGAAGCAAGAGATATGGGCCTTGGTGTTTTGCTTATTTCAGCAGATTTAGATGAACTTCTTGGACTTTCTGATAAATTGTACGTTATTTACGAAGGAAAACTTGTCAAACAACTAGAACCTACAGAAGCTACGCCGGAACAGCTAGGGTCATATATGACTGGACTAGGCATATGAAGGTCTATCTTAAAATATTAAGTTTTTTTACACCCGTTATAGCTTTAGCTATTTCATTCGGTCTAACTACTTTTATATTAATTATGATCGATAGAGATCCTGTTGAAACTTTTACTTTAATGTTTGATTACGGCACAACTGGTAAGTCGATCGTTTCGATACTTAACAGATCTATTCCACTTTATATTTCAGCAGTTGCTGTTGCAGTAGGTTTTAAAATGGGTATGTTTAATATAGGTGTGGAAGGTCAATATATCCTTGGCGCATTAATTGCTGCACAGGTTGGTGCTGTATTAATACTTCCAAGACCTTTACATGTCTTAACTATTTTTATTGTTGCTGCAGTAGTCTCTGGAATTTGGGCAGGTATATCTGGATACTTGAAAGTTAAAAAAGGAGTCCATGAAGTTATTTCAACAATTATGCTTAATTACATTGGGGCTGGTATAGTAGCTTATCTCCTTGCAAATGTTTTTTTTGAAAAAGACGAAAACAATTCTTTAAAAGTACCTCAAACAAACTATTTATTAGAGTCTGGTCAACTACCTCCATTAAATAACATTTTGGGAATTGAAGACCTTCCAAATTTAAATAGTTTTATAGTGGGTGCAGTTTTTGTGGGAATATTTTACTACTGGTTAGTTTGGAAAACATCTCTTGGCTTTGATTTAAGGGCTACAGGTCTTAATCCGGTTGCAGCAAAATTTAGTGGTGCTGATCCTAATAAATTAATTGTTTTGGCAATGCTAATATCTGGTGGTATTGCTGGACTAGTTGGAATGAGCAATTTAGTTGGTTACTTCCACCGTTACACGATAGATTTCCCAACAGGTCTAGGTTTTGCTGGAATTACAGTCGCATTGCTAGGAAGGAACCATCCTGTGGGTATGGCGTTAGGTGCTTTATTAATATCTTTTTTAGAAAGATCTTCTCAAATACTTGATTTAAATAACATACCAAAAGAAATAGAGCGAATAATGCAAGGGATAGTAATTTTGGTAGTGGTTGTCTCTTATGAGGTTGTTAGAAGATATATATTAACTCAAGAAGTAAAACTAGCATCAAGAATGGTAGATAAAGATGAGTAACTTTTTAAATTTTATTAAAGATAACAAAGAAAAGACTTTTTTTATTTTTATATTATTTTGGCTATTAGTCATTGCTCAAATAGAGACATATTCACAACTAACAACCAGTGGTACTTTCGCTGCAACAATGAGGCTTGCCATTCCTATTCTTTTGGCTGGCCTTGGAGGAATATTCTCTGAAAGATCTGGTGTCGTCAATATTGGACTTGAGGGCATGATGATTATGGGAACTTGGTTTGGTGCTTGGGCAGCTTGGTTGTATGGTCCATGGTGGGGTGTAGCTGCGGGTATTTTTGGAGGATTAATCTTTGGTCTAATACATGCAATAGCAACGGTATCTTTTCAAGTTGACCATATTGTTTCAGGGGTTGCAATAAATATTCTGGCTGCTGGCACTGCGAGGTTTTTTTCAGTCGTCGCATATGCAAACGAATCTCAAGGAGGTGCAACACAGTCTCCTAGGATTTCTGGCGAGATATCATCTTTCTCACTACCATTTCTTTCAGGCGGGAATTTTTTGGGCAATGAAACTATTGATTTGCTACGAAATCTCGAAGATTTAAATTTATTTTTCATATCAGATATTTCTGGCCTTCTAGGTGGATTAACTAGAGATATATCCTATCTTTCATTTATAGCCTTATCATTAGTTCCAATATGTATGTGGGTCTTGTGGTCTACTCCATTTGGCCTTCAACTAAGGAGCGTTGGAGAGTTTCCTGTAGGCAGTGAGTCTTTAGGAATTAATGTATATTTGATGAAGTATATTGGAGTAACTTTATCTGGTGCTTTTTCTGGATTGGCTGGTGCTTATTTAGTCATCGAAAGTTCCGGAATTTACAGAGAAAATCAGACTGGTGGCAGGGGATTTATCGCTTTAGCTTCAGTTATATTTGGAAACTGGAGGCCAACAGGCGTTCTGATGGGCTCAGGATTATTTGGATATGCCGATGCTTTACAGTTGAGATCAGAAGAGTCTGTTCACGGGCTACTCTTACTCATAAGCATTGTCTTGCTTGCTTTATCTATCTATCTCTTATTTAATAAAAAGTCCAGAAATGGTGCAATATCTTTATTAATGGCATTTGGATTTGGCATATGGTTCTTGAATTCAACATCTGTTCCAAATGAGTTTGTATACTTTACTCCTCATATAACCACACTTGTTGTGTTAAGTTTTGCAAGTCAAAGGCTCAGAATGCCAAAATCAGTGGGTCAACCGTATAAAAAAGGTGAGGGTGGCTAGCCCCTTCCATAAAAAGTAATTTCTTGAATGGCACATTCATCAAAAGGATCACTACCACTGACCTCTATACCAGGGTATGAGCTGAGTATATCTATCTTTAAATAAGACGTTGTTGTATTGACATCTACCCATTGTGATGTATTATCATTTTCGAGCTCCTTATTTAATAGAAATTCGCTGTCATTTGTAGTTATTAGAATATCTCTAGCTTTAAAATTTCTTGAAAATGATTTTGAATCTTCTACGTTTTGAAAAACTAGAAACTCTATATAAAGTTCTTTTGAAAAACTAAACTCAACCCAGCCATCTTGACATTGTAAACTATTATCCTGCCAAGAAGAGGGCTCTCCATCGTATAAATTTTGACAAGACCATCCATCACCATCGTTATATGAACTGGAAGACGAGCATTCGATGGGGTACTGTTTTTGCAAAATAGTTTGAATTGTAGTTGTCGGGGCTGTCGTTGTTGATTGTTGAACAATCTCCACCTGTTCTATTACTTCTTCTGAGATATTTAAATTGTAGAAATAACTTGCTAATGCAATAACCGGGATTAAGAAAGTAAGGAAAAATACAGCCCTTATTCCGGGAACCTCTTTTCTAGAAGGTAGTGGAGTAGCTCCATAAGTAGATAAAGGTTTATTTAATAACTGTTCAGGAACTCTAGTTGTTCTTCGAATTTCATTTTCCTGAATAGAGTTCTCTTTTTCCAAATCCTGAAGACTTAACCCGAGCCATTCACCACAACTTGTACAGAACTCCATAGATTGATCCTCTAGAGCAGGACAGTTCGCAGCACCACTTTTACATTCAAATTTTTTCATATAAATAAACTAATTACTAATAATAAAATAATACAGTAACATTCAAATAAAAAAATCACTCATATATAAAAGAGGAAATATGAAAAATGGCAATGAACTTAGTCAACTACTGCCTGGCCAACCATTAAGAGTTGGTGTTGATTTAATTGCAGATAAGAATTCTGGAGCATTAATTGTCATAGGTACCTCAAGTAAATTAGAAAAAATTTCTTCAGGTGGAATTAATTTAATTGATTGTATGTATTCTCCAGAAATGCTCAGTGAATTGTCGAAGATGGACGGAGCAATTATTGTGAGCGATGATGTAACAAAAATATTGAAAGCTAATGTTCATTTAAATCCCTCTGACACACTATTAACTTCTCAGACTGGTACCAGGCATAGAACAGCTGAAAGAACAGCTGAAGAAACTAATTTAACGGTTTTGACCGTTTCAGAAGAGTCATCTTTAGTAAAAGTTTTTACAAACGCAGGCACAACTGAATTAGAAGAACCATCAGTTACATTGGGTCGAGTTAATGAATCGTTGCAGTCAGTTGACAGAATGAGAAGAAGATTCGATGATGCTGTTGCAGAGCTTGGAGAACTAGAAATTGAAAACTCTCTAACTAATCAGGAAGTATTAGAAGTAATTCAGAGAGGGGAGCTTCTAACTCGATTAGCTAAACAAGTCAGAACTGAAGCCTTAAAACTAGGCGGGGAAGCTGGGTTGATATTGATTCAGATAGATTCTTTTGAGTCTGGGGTAAAAAAAACTTTTAACCTAGTTTTAAAAGATCATTTGCCATCAAAAAAATATAGAAATATCACAAAAGCAGTTGAAGCAATTTCGGAACTTACATACGAGGAATTAAATAATATAGACTTTCTTGGTTCAGTGTTAAGTAAACTTCCACTAGATGACTTATCGGTTTCTAAAGGCTACAGGGTTCTTGCAAGACTACCAAACTTACCTGAAAATCTACATGATTCTTTAGTTCAAAAATTTAAAACTCTTCCTAAGTTGCTTGTCTCCTCTCCAGAAATTCTTTACAGCGTTGAGGGAATTGGACGTGGAAGAGCTCAGCAGTTACGTGATTATTTTGATACATTGTTAAAAAATGTTGGTTTTTCTTATCTAAATGGCAATTAGTTAGATTTCAATCTATAGTAATGTTGTTATTTATGGCAACTAAAACAAAAAAAAACCCAAAAGATAAGTACAAACCCAATCAATTTGTAGTTCACCCTCACCATGGCGCGGCAAAAGTTTTAAGAAAAGTCAATAAAAATGTAGAGATATTCGTTGATGGTGAACCAAAATCAAAAAGAATTCAATATTTTGAAATAGAAGTCCTTACAGATGGTTTATTAGTTATGGTTCCGGTTGATAGTGTTGATGAAGTTATTAGACCAGTAATTTCAAAAAATGCAGTTTCAAAAAAAGTATTTCCTATTTTCAAAGAAAAACCTGAAGAGGCAGGTACGAATTGGAGCAGGTGGTATAAAGTTCTAACTGAAAAAATGACATCTGGTGATGTCATACAAGTAGCAGAAGTTGTCAGAGATTTAACACATGCACAAATCAATAAAGGTATTTCTCCAGCGTTAAAAAGAATGTTAGCTAAAGCGAGGACAACGCTTGCAAGTGAAATTGCGTGTGCACTTAATGTTGATGAAGAAACTGCGATAGATAAAATTAATCAGCATCTTCCAGAAGAAGATCCTGAAGACGGTTTATAATCAAATTAAACCAAGTTATCTGAGGTAATTATGTTGGTTGGAATAGGTTTTGATATACACAGACATTCTCAAGAAGAGGCTCTTTATCTAGGTGGTCTAAAAATAGAAGGACCTGGATTCGAAGCACATTCGGATGGTGATATTCTTTTACATACATTGTGTGATGCTTTGTTAGGAGCTTTATCTAAAAAAGACTTAGGCAACTACTTCCCGTCTAATAGTGAGACTCCTAAAAAAATATCCAGTGTTGAAATGCTGAAAGAGGTTTTAAGGATTATTGAATACAAAAAATATATCATAAACAATATTGATATTATTGTTATTTCACAAACAATTAATATCGCAGATATTAGAACTGAATTGGTTGAAAATTTAGGTATTTTACTAAATATTGATACATCGAAAATTAATATAAAAGGTAAAACAACTGACAATATTGGCATGATTGGAAGTAAGGAGGCATCAGCATGCCAAACTATAATATCTTTATCGCATGCTTAAGTTATACAACACGTTTACTAAATCCCTAGAGAATTTAGAAAGTACTGATTCTGATATTAAGATATATCTTTGTGGCCCAACAGTTCAATCTTCTCCTCACATAGGACATGGCAGGTCTGCAGTAGTATTTGATTTTATGGTTCGTTACATAAAATATTCTGGCATGAATGTTATTTTTGCTAGAAACATTACAGATATTGATGACAAAATTATTGAAAAATCAATTGAAGAAAATATTTCTTACAAAGAGTTAGGCGACAGAGTAACTAAAGAGTTTAAAGATTCCTATGATAAATTGAATTGTCTAACTCCGGATTTTGAACCTAAAGCAACTGAAACAATTGATCAGATGATTGATTTAATTGATGATTTAATTAGAAAAGATTACGCTTACGTTACCAAGTCTGGTGTTTATTTTGACGTAAGCAAATACGACTCCTATCTGGAGCTTTCAGGTAGAAGTTTTGATGAAGTTTTAAGTGGAACCAGAGTAAATATTGAAGAAGATAAGAAAAATTCTGAAGATTTTGCTTTATGGAAAATTTCAAAAGAGAACGAACCAAGCTGGAAATCACCATGGGGTAATGGTCGTCCAGGCTGGCATATTGAATGCTCGGCAATGATTCATGATATTTTTAAAGGCGAAATTGATATTCATTGTGGTGGAAATGATTTAATTTTTCCTCACCATGAAAATGAAAGAGCACAGTCAACTTCAGCATTTAGTCATAACTTCGTAAAACACTGGGTACACAATGGGATGATAAATTTCTCAGGTAAAAAAATGTCAAAATCTGAAGGAAATTCTAAGTTTCTTGCAGAGTACATTGATAATTATGGTGGAAATGTATTAAGGTATTTTTTTCTAAGAGCAAATTATAGAAAACCTCAGGAATTCTCTGAATCTCTATTGGAAGAATCAAAAGTAACTTTTAATAATATTGAAAGTTTAATTTCTGGAGTAGAAGCTGGTTTAGAAGACAGCAATCTTGAAAAAATGTTTAACGATGCAATGAATGACGATTTAAATACACCCAAGTTCTTGGGAGATATGTATGAATATATTAATAAAAATAAAAATGGAAACCACACTCAATTTATTAAAACGAAATCCACAATAAAATATTTATTCGAAATTCTAGGTTTTGTTTTTGAGGATAAAGAACAAAAAGTTGATATTAAATTGTTGGAGAATATATTAACTGATCAAAATATACAGATTGAAAATGATATTAATGTTTCGATTAATAAATTTATTGCTAAAAGAAATGAATACAGAAATAATAAAGAATTTGATAAAGCTGATTACATGAGAAATAGATTAGACGAAATCGGAATTGTTATTGAAGACGGGAACGAAAGTGGATGGCGTTGGAAAGATAGTTGAAGGTGTTAATGCTTTAGAGGCAGCACTAAATTCTAATAGAGTTAGAAAAGTTTTTGTTCTTGATAAAAAATCAAATAAATCAAATAAATTTAATGTTTTAATTGAAAATATTAAAAAACAAAATATTGATATAGAAATTATTCAAGATGTAAAATTATGGAAATTTCATGTCAGGCATAATATAGTTGGAATTTGCGACGAAAAAAAGATATATGATGAAAAAAATTTTGAAAATATACTATCAGAAAAAATATTGATATTAAATCATTTTCAAGATACAAATAATCTGGGCGCAGTTGTAAGGAGTGCAGCTGCATTTGATTTTCAAACAATATTTTTGCCAAAAAAAAGATCTGTACAAATTACTGAAAAGACATTTGCAATATCATCAGGTGGAATGGAGTTTATAAATATTGTTATGTATAACTCTATATTTTCTTTGATTAAAAAACTACAAAACCTTGGTTTTTGGATAATTGGTTTAGATATGAATTCTTCAAATGAAATAAAAGATTTAGATTTAAAAAATCAAAATATTGCATTGATAGTTGGTTCAGAAGGAACTGGGTTAAGCAATGAAATTCAAAAAAAATTGGATTTAATTATAAACATATCAATGACAAACAATATGGAATCTTTAAATGCATCCGTTGCAAGTGCAATAGCAATGCATGAAATATTTATAAAAAAATAGATTTATTCAATTATCTCTTTGCTATTATTTTAATGTCTGCCGGAGTAGCTCAGTGGCCAGAGCAGCCGACTTGTAATCGGCAGGTCAGGGGTTCGACTCCCCTCTCCGGCTCCAAGTGACTAATTATCACAAAACATTGAGGATTGTATTTTATTTTGTTTTAGCCATACAGGCTTCTTTGATTTTGTTTGGAATCTTACGACCTTCAATCATTTATGATTATTTAGATAATTGGCAAGTATCTTTGGTACCATTTGTGATTCTAATTTTTAACAAAATATATTTCAGCAATTCTAGATTAGATAATTATATTTATGGGTTTTTAATTATTGTTTATTCACTTTTTCCAACTGTGCTTTTATCAAACCAAGAAATCCTAACGACAAATACTTTTAGCTCTGGCTTTAATAGTGACAATTTTCAGCAGGATATTATTTACAGTTTAATTATCGACATAGATGGATCAGTTAATTTAAATTCTTATGAAGGATCAGGCTATATTATTGATATTCAAAATAGACCGGGAAGAGTCGGATTTCCAGAAGTAATCGAATCAAAAATAGGAAATCCAAGACTTGTTAAATTTAGAGAAATAGAAACTGATAGGTTGCTTCAGGTAAAAGGCTGGGACTTGAAGCTCGGAAATCAGACATTTTGGAATCTATATTTAATGTCATTTGGATCAGATATCAATCTGAATAATTTAAATCTTATAAACACTGAAATTATTGGTACAGGCGATATAAATATGGGAAAAAATTTAAACGCAGGTGATATTTTTATAAGTGGAAATTTTAATATCTATGTCGATACCAGTCTGCCAATAGTTGTTATAGGGTCAGCAGAAGTACCCGCAGAATGGATAGATGCTACAATAGGGTACTTAAATCAAACAAATGAAAACTATAAATTTAAGGTTATCGTTGAAGAAGGCTCAAATGTTGTTTTTCAAAATGGAGAATAGTTAGATGTTAGATCAATTAGGAAATGGTTTATTATTAGGAATTATTATCTCGGTAGCATCCGTTGCCCTATCTTTACTATATGGTGTAACTAGGATTGTTAATTTCGCTCACGGTGAAATAATTGCGTTGGGTGCAATTATGACCTTATTTTTTTCTAGTCCCGTAGATTATAGAGTGCTCTTTTTAGAGAAATATTCACCATTAGGATATAATTTTGCCCTATCTTGTATTCTTGCAGTATTCGCTTGTGGGCTTTTCGGTGCCTTATTAGAAATTTGTCTTTTTCGGCCTCTAAGAAAGGGTAATGTTGGAAATATTGCTGTACTGGTTGTAACAATTGGACTCTCAATATTTATAAGACATCTGTATCTTTTATTTGCAACAGGAAAGGTGCAGGATTTTCCGCTTGAACTTCAGAGAAGACAAACATATTTATTTTTTGACATGACTCCAAGAAACTTAAATGTTCTTATCGCCGGAATTGTCGTAATGTTAATATTTGGCTTTCTACTCACTTATACACGATTAGGTAAGGCGATGAGAGCGGTAAGAGATTCTGAGGAGCTATCAAGCGTTTCAGGCATAAATTCTGACAATATTATTTTGATAACATGGATTTCATCAAGCATGCTTGCTGGTCTCGCAGGAATATTTCAAGCAATCATTAATGATGTCAGATGGAATATGGGTTTTCTAATACTTTTGCTAATTTTTGCTGGAACTGTTCTAGGAGGGATTGGAACATCTTTCGGAGCAATGGTTGGAGGCTTCCTGATTGGGATTTTAGTCCAAGTTTCAGTAGGTCTTCCATTTATGGAAGGGCACACTGAAGCTAAAAATGCTGTTGCTCTTGGAATTATGATTTTAATTTTACTTTTTAGACCACAGGGAATTTTTGGACAAAAAGAAAGAATCTCATGAAAATTTCAAATAAATTTTTATTTGCTGTCTTCTTAACAGGGTTTTCAATTTATCTAGTATTTGCATTAAATCCTGAAGGTGCGTCAAGAATTTTATTGAACTTACTGACTTTTGCAGGCATTTATGGACTAAGTGCAATTGGTTTGAATGTTCATTTTGGTTGGACTGGATTATTAAATTTTGGGCATGCCTCTTTTATGGGTGTTGGTGCGTATGTTACCCTTCTATTAATGCCTCACGCGGCTGGTAGAGAAGGAGAAATTACTTCCACTGGTCTCCCATTTATTTTTGCTTTAATAATTGGAATATTGTCTGCTGCCTTGTTTGGACTTCTTCTAGGCTTACCAGCTATTAGATTGCGTGGTGACTACTTAGCAATTGTAACTATTGCAGCAGCGGAAATATTTAGACTACTTGTGAGAGATTTAGAGTCAATTACAGGTGGCGTTTATGGAATTATAAATTACACAGAAAATTTACAACAATACCGACCAAATTTTATTAATAATTTTTCAGAAAGTTTTGGATTTTCACCTTCTCAAGCTTGGGTTTGTTTACTTGCTTGGGTTTCAATATTTTTTACAGTTATTTTTTTAAAACGTTTGAATAATTCTCCATGGGGAAGAGCTTTAAGAGCTGTTAGAGAAGACGAAGATGCAGTAAGGGCTATGGGTAAAAATGCAGTATGGCTTAAATTACAGAGCTTTATGTTGGGAGCAGGAATTGCAGGATTATCTGGAGTTTTTCTCGCATTTAATTATGGATCATTAGAAACCACAGTTTTTGTGCCTCTACTTACATTTTATGTATGGGCAATCATGATTCTTGGAGGAGTAGGTACCATTACTGGACCTATATTCGGTTCAATAATTTTTTGGGTCATTATTTCTGAAACGGACCGACTAGCATTTATGTTATTTGAAAATGCAAATGGCCAACAATTAGCAGGTGTAAGATTTCTTCTTGTTGGCTTGTTGATAATGGTACTAATGATTTTTAGACCGAGTGGGTTGTTAGGCAAGAAAGAAGAGTTGCTTTTAGATGTCAAATAGCCTTATTGAAGTAAAAAATTTGAAAAAAACCTTCGGAGGTATAACAGCAGTCGACATTCAAGAGTTAGGATTTAACAAGGGTGAGTTAACTTCAATTATTGGCCCAAACGGCGCTGGTAAAACTACATTTTTTGATTTGATATCAGGTTTTCAAAATTCTGACAGTGGTGATATTTATTTAAAAGATAAAGATGTCTCTAATTCTCAACCTTACAAAATTGCAAGAATGGGAATGGTAAGAACTTTTCAGCTTACAAAAGTTTTTGACAGGATGACAGTTTTAGAAAATTTACTATTTTCTGGTTCAGAAGTAAATAATGACTCTTTAATTAAATCTGTAATTAAATCAAAATCTCAAAGAAAATATGAAGAAAATCTGAAAGACAAAGCTAAAAATATACTTGAAGAACTAAATATTTTGCATATGGCAGATTCTTATGCAAGAGAACTTTCTGGTGGTCAAAAAAAATTACTCGAATTAGCAAGGTCAATTATTAATGAACCCGAAATACTGTTATTAGATGAACCACTAGCTGGAGTAAACCCAAAATTAGCTGATGATATTTTGTCGCTTATAAAAAAACTTTCAAATGAGGGTATAACAATTTTAATGGTTGAACACAATATTGAAGCAGTAATGAAAATTTCTGAAAGAATTGTCGTTCTAGCTGAGGGATCGCTAATTGCAGATGGAAACCCAAATGAAATTAGAACAGATAGAAATGTAATAGAAGCATATTTAGGAAAAGATAATGACTAAACCAATATTGGAATGTAACGGTATCGCCGCAGGTTACGTAAAAGGATTAAACATTTTACAAGGAGTAGATTTAGTAGTTAATGAAGGTGAAATAGTTTCAATAATTGGACCTAATGGAGCAGGTAAGTCCACTTTATTAAAAGCAATCATGAGTTTAATAAAAGTATCCGCTGGGAGATTCTATGTAAATGGAGAAGAAAAAACAAACCTATCTACTCATAGAATTGTTATGGAAGGAATAGGCTATGTTCCACAAGTAGCAAATATTTTCCCATCCTTAACTATTCACGAAAATTTAGAGATAGGGTCATGGAGTATTAAAAGAAATAAAAAAGAAGCACTCACAAAAATTTATAATGACTTTCCAATGTTGGGAGATAGAAAAAAAGATAAAGCAGGCAACCTCTCTGGGGGACAAAGACAGATTTTAGCATTAGCAAGAGCATTGATTACTTCTCCATCTCTATTATTACTTGACGAACCTTCAGCAGGATTATCTCCGGTAGCAATTAATGAGGTTTTTACGTCTATAAAAGAAATAAACACTTCTGGAGTTTCAATTCTTTTAGTTGAGCAAAATGCAAAAAGAGCACTTTCTTTTAGTGACAGAGGATATGTTCTTGACCAGGGACGCAATGCGTATCAAGGAAAAGGCGAAGAGCTGCTAAACGATTCTAGAGTAATAGACTTATATTTAGGAAAACTATAAAAAAAAGGCCTGATTACTCAGGCCTTTTTTCAAATCTAATTAAAGATTACGAACCGAAATCTACTGATTTAAGAACAGGGTTAGTATCACCCTCAGTTGTCCAAATATCGTAAGTAGCTGCTGTTGGATCACCAACTGCATTTAATTCGATTTCACCAGATGCGCCAACATAGTCAACATCTACACCGTCAGCTGCAAGTGCAATACATGCAACTCCGATACATTTTTCACCACCAGATGATGCAGCAACTAAACCAGAAGCAATTTCTGGACCAGTTACACCATTAGCAGCTGCTGATATTGCCATGAGCATTACAGCATCATAAGCTTGTGGAGCAAAGATGAAAGTTGGAGAACCATCTGCAGAAACTTCTGCGTAGGCTGCTTCAAATGCATCTTTTGCTTCACCTGCTGCGGAACCAGGTGCTGTTCCCTTGAATCCATCAAGTGCAGTTCCTAGACCACATAATGATGCAAGACCAGCATCTTTGACACCGTCAGTCATGTACCAAGGAGTGTCAAGAAGACCTTGTTCGAACGCAGGTTGAAGAACACCACAACCAGTTTCTGGGAATAAAATTCCCACAATTGCATCAGCACCACCTTTACCGACAGCAGTTACTTCAGAAGTAAATTCTGATGCATCTGTTGCGTGGTAAACAATTGTCTTAACTGTTCCACCAGCTGCTTCAAAAGCTGCAGCAGTAGCTTCAGCAAGACCTCTACCATAAGAGTCTGCTCTTGAAATTATAGAAACTGTTTTTACTCCATCTTCAACTAAGAGTGATGCTAAAACATCACCTTGAAGAAGATCTGATGGAGCAGTTCTTGCATAAAATCCTTTTTTATCAATCTTTGTAAATTGAGGACTTGTATTTGATGGAGATACCATTACAACTTGAGCTGCAATTGCTGTGTCAAGTATTGCAAGAGAAGTACCACTACATGCGGCTCCCATTACACCTTGTGCACCTTGTGCGATTACATCATTTAAACTTGTAAGAGCTACAGCTCCATCACAACCACTATCACCTTCAATAAGCTGAACTGGTTGTCCGTTTATACCGCCAGCGGCATTGATTTGCTCAACAGCAAGAGCTGCACCCAGTGCAATACCAGGTCCTAACGATGCAAGGTCACCAGATAAGGGCATTAGAGATGCCAAAATTAACGGATCACTAGCAGGCGCAGGAGCAGCTGTAGTTGTAGGGGCTTCAGTAGTTGCTGGTGCTTCAGTTGTTTCAACTTCCACAACAGCTTCGTCACTTCCACCATCACTACCGCCACAAGCTGCAGCAACAAGTGCTAAAATCGCAATCAAAGCCAAAGCTTTGCGATTCTTCATATATAATTTCCTTTCAGTCACTGAAATTAAAAAAACCTACTTAATTTGTAGGAATTCTTAAACAATAGCGGAAATTTAGTACTATTCAATAGCAGAGTTAAATAATTTAATCAAAATATGAATAACGCAATTGAAACCTTACTTTTAAGCTTAAGAAATATTGAATATATTGAATTATTTGTCTACATTTTTATAGTATTTTTTGTAATTAATGGTTGGAAGAAAGGATTTCTTCTTCAATTCTTTTATCTAATGGTTTTACTAATCTCAATTGCATTAAGTTTTAGATATTCAGATCAAGTTGGTTCTTATATAAGTAGTTGGTTTAACTCAAATATTCAATTATCTGAAATATTTGGTGGGGTATTAATTTTTATCACTGTATTAACCGTGTCATCTTTTTTTCAAAATTTTTTAGTAAACAATAAAAAACAAAGAGACGTAGGCAATAAGCTTCTTGGAGGATCTGTATCGTTATTAGTAAGTAATTTAATTCTTACTCTCATTTTTACAATTACATCAATCATCTCAGTTCCACAATTCTTTGAAGACACAATTGAAAATTCAAATCTAGTCTCTTTTTATACTGATACCAGCGGTACGCCACAACAGGCACTTGAGCTAATAACTGGTACTGATCTTATAAAGGTAGTATCTAGGATTAAAGATCTTACGGGAAAATCTTCAGTAGTAGTTGGTGAACAAGGATGTATAGAAATTCCTAAATATTCTCTGTCTAACTTATCAAATAATAACGAACAAAAGGATGAGTTGTACGCACTGTTGTTAACTGAGAGAAGCAATCAAAATTTAGTACCTCTTGAATTAAGTGAAAAATTGTCAGTCATAGCACTTAACTATGCATATACAATGTATCAAGATGGATTCTGGTGTCATAAGAATCCAAAAAATGGTGAACTTGTTGGTGATAGGTTGTCAAAACAAGGATTTCCGTATATTGATATTGGCGAAAACCTTGCTCTTTCCTCCTCAGTAAGGTCTGGTCACATTAGTCTTATGAATTCAGAATCGCACAAGAATACAATATTAGATAATGAATTTAAGCGAGTTGGAATCGGTATTGTCTCTGGACCCTTAGGACTTATTATTGTCCAAATTTTCTCCTCATGAATATTGCGATCCCTGAATTAATATCTCAAATTATAGAAGGCTTAAAAAATTATTTCGAAGTGACTCAAATTCAAGTGAAAGAAAATTTTTATGAAGAATTAATGATTATATTGAGTACGGAGCTTGCCAAACCATTTAATGAGCAAATTTACACACCTACTCAGATGTTGAATGATTATATTAAAAATAAATTAAATAAGGACATAAAAATTACACCACATAATTTAGGTACTGAGGTCAATAATACTCTTATTCTGTGGGGTATAGAAAAAGCAAAGTTTTTTAATGAAAAATGAATTCGAAAAAAAAGAAGTCTGGCTCAATTCATACCCTATTTTTTTGTGGCTAGTTTCTGAACCATTAGTAGGTTTAATCGACTCAAAAATTGCCAGTTATATTGATATCGATGTTCTATCTGCAGTCGGTATAGGAGAAACTATATATTTTGTATTTATTTGGATTTTTATTTTTTTAGCATACGGCACAACTCCATATGTTTCTAGCTTGCAGGCAACAAAACAAATAGATAAATTAAATTACTTTATATCATTTGGTAGAAAATCTTCTCTGCTTATCGGAATAGTATCTGCAGGATTATTAATTTTTGTTTCATCGCAGTTAATTAATTTTTTTGAACCGACTCCCAATGTTTCTTCTAAAGCTATTTCATATCTCATGTTACGTAGTTTAGGATTACCGTTTTATTTACTTAACATGCATTCAACAGCAGTTTTGAGAGGAATGAAATATCCAAAAATTACACTTTATTCTTCTGTAATTGTTGGAGTATCAAATGTGGTATTAAGCTACTTTTTAGGAATAGTTTTAAATTTTGGAATAACAGGCATAGCAGTTTCAAGCTCTATAGCATTTTTAATTAGTTCATTGTATTCAACGAAAGTATTGATTGATACTCAAACTCAAACAACAAATTCTGTCATATCAGAAGAAAAAAAAGAAATAGGTAAAAAGTTTTTTAGTGTAGGTTTCTTTATTTTTATTAGATCTATGTTCCTGACATTATTTATGGCTTATTTAAGAAATCGAGCCTCACTAATGTCAATGTCAGAGATTGCTTTGCAGCATGTATTATTACAACTTTGGTCCTTTGGATATGTTTTTGTTGACGCCCTAGCTATTGCAGCACAAACCTTAGTAGCAGAACACAAAGCAAAATTTAATTTGTATGAAAATTCAAAATTAAAAAAATATTTAAATAGTTTAACTTTAAAGATTGCTGTATTTCTTTTTATTATTTCATTTATATTTCTTGAAAATATGGTTCTTTTAATTACAGAAGCCTCTCTTGTCTCCATAATTGATGTTGAGCTTAAAATATTATTTGCATTAAGTCTTTTAATTGGAAGTTTTGCATTTTTGTGGGATGGTGTTTTGTTGGGATTAGACAAATCTAGACAGTTTTCAACTTTGACTGTTATATCATCTATCTTTGGATTTTTATCTTGTGCATACCTTTTGACTCAAGATAATTCGCTTTCAAGTTTGTGGATTGGTCTAAACGCTAGCTTATTGAGTAGAGCGTTATTGGGTTATTATCACCAAATGGAGGATTAGTCTACAGCCTTTAGTATCGGTCGGTCCAGATAGTAACTTAGTATTTGTAATTCTTGGGATAAGTCAACTGACCTAATTTGTATATCTTTAACATTCTTAAGAAGGACAGGAGCAAAGTTAAGTATCGATCTAACGCCACAATTAATTAATTGGTCTGCAACATTTTGTGCAAACTCTCCTGGAGTTGCAATAATACCTATTGCAACATTGAATTTATTACAATAATCTTCTAATTCACTTAAAGGTTTGATAACTAATCCTGCAACTTGGCTATTAATTTTTTTTGGATCGTCGTCAAACAACCCTACAACCCCGAAACCTTTATCCTTAAAACCTCCATAATGAGCTAATGCAGAACCAAGATTTCCTACACCAACAATTACAGCACTCCAACCTTCAACTAAACCAAGTTCTAATTGTAGCTGGTTTCTTAATGTTGAAATATCATATCCTACACCTCGAGTACCAAGTGTGCCTAAATGTGAAAGATCTCTTCTAACTTGAGCATCATTAACTTTTGCTAATTCTGCAAGTTTTTTTGATGAAATGCCAATGTCGTTTGGATCAATCTGATCAAGACACTGAAGATAAATCGGTAATCTTTTTACCGTTGCAGGTGGAATTTTTTTATTTTCTTTCACTAATGCACAATCTAATGAGATATGAAAATTATATGTAATTAAATTGAAATATTTATT
>Ga0208390_1000124_pt1 | contig 23823 bp, 17 predicted proteins | sample Knorr_S7_td_Surf_FD_185594 | JGI IMG/M metagenome (GOLD analysis project Ga0208390, IMG submission 185594) | Marine microbial communities from Southern Atlantic Ocean transect - Knorr_S7_td_SurfaceA_ad_6m_LV_A (SPAdes) (version 2) | ecosystem: Environmental > Aquatic > Marine > Oceanic | place...
TTTTTATCAGTAAAAATTGCTTTCAACACTGTCTGATCCGTTGCATTCATATGATCTAAAATTCCTTTTGCAGTTGCAGTACAAGCTAGATTATTAAAGTATGTACTTTCTCCTAAATTACATTTTTTAGACTCTGCTGCTAAATATTTTACTGTAGCTGCATGAATAGTTTTTGATGCACCTTTTTTAGCTGACGCTGTGTATCCGTTGTAAGCTACAACACCTACTGCAGCCAAAATTCCGATAATAGCTACTACGACTAGTAACTCAATTAGTGTAAAACCTTTTAAATTTTTTTTTCTCATTTTATTAACCTCATTTTTTATATTTAAATAATACTTAATTTTTTTACTATTTAAAGTCTTTCTATTATATATAGTTTATATTCAAAATAGGTCAATAATGACTTAAAAACTATTGATTTTAGGTGAATTTTAATAAATATTGCAATTATGTCATACAACGTTAAAGAGGAAGGTAACATTGCGACGGTCTATCTAGATGGTGAGATAGACATGGATGTCACGGAAAAGGCTAAGGAAGTAATCCTACCCTTGGTAGAAGCAAAAAAAGAAGTCCATCTAAATCTAAAAGATGTTCAGTATATGGATTCATCAGGAATTTCAGTTTTAATAGAAAGCCATCAAAAAGCTATGGAAGTTGGGACAACAGTTAAACTTAAAGAGATAAGTAAATCTGTTCTTAAAGTAATTATGATGGCTAAATTAGAACAAGTTTTGAATTTGGACTAGATTTAAATGGACATTTCAGTGTCAAAAGATTTTGTTGTTAACTCTAAAAGCCTTAAGGACGTAAGAGATTTTGCAAGAGAAGTATTTGATAAATCACCTATTTTTAGCGAGCAAAAAGATGAACTTGTATTAGCAATTGCTGAAGCTGCTCAAAATATAGTTAAGCATGCTTACAAAGATATAATTGAAACTAAAGATGTTATGCAAATTAAAATATCCTTTAAAAATAATGAACTAACAATTGGTTTTTATGATAAAGGAAAACCAGCAAATCCTGAAAATATAAAACATAGAAAACTTGATGATGTTAAACCGGGTGGCTTAGGTACATTCTTTATTAAACAAATTATGGATGAAGTTGTTTTTAAAGAGGCAACTGGATGGCGTAATCATTTAGTTTTAACTAAAAACTTTAACCAACAATAGAGCCAACATTAAATATTGGCGAATACATAGCTATCATTAAACCACCTATCATAGTTCCCATAAAAACTATCATAATTGGTTCTATCAAGCTTGACATATTATCAACTGAGGTATCAAATTCTTCTTCATAATAAGATGATACCGAGGTAAACATTTCATCTAAATTACCTGTTTGCTCACCAACAGAAATTAATTGACTAAAGGTTGGAGGAAAGACTGGTTCTTTTGCAAACAATTTTGTAAGTGTGTCTCCTGAAAAGACGCCTTTTTTAACATTCTCAAGTGCTTGAGTTACAACATCATTGTTACTAACTTGTTTTGCAATTTCTATACTTTCTAATAAATTTACACCAGCGGAACTTAGATTACCCATTATAAGTGAAACTCTTGCAATTAGAGATTTTAAAATCATATCTCCGAAAACTGGTAATTTTAAAACTTGTTGATGCCACTTGTATCTTACTTTTGGCATAGTTTTAGTAGTATATTTAAATACACCGAATGTTATCGCTAAAGTTAAAAAAACAACTTTCCCTCCAGTGCCACGCATGAAATCACTTGCTGCCATAATTGCAGCGGTTGGAGTTGGTAGTGCTACGCCCATACCTTCATACATTTTGGCAAAAACTGGTACAACTTTTATAAGCATAAAAACCATAACAATGATTGCGACTGAAAACATGACGGAAGGATACATTAAAGCACCTTTAATTTTCTTTTTAACTTTCTCTCTTTTTTCTAATGACTCAACTAACTTTAATAAAAATACATCTAGCTTTCCGCTTGCCTCACCTGCTTTAATTAAATTTACATAAATATTGTCAAAAATTTTAGGATACTTTTCAAAACATTTAGATAGAGTAACTCCGCCCTCTAAACTTTTTCTTATATCCTCGATTATTTCTTTCATTGTTGGGTGATCTATTTGATCTCTCAACATTCCTAAGACATTTAAAATGGGCAATCCTGCTTTTACCATAGTTGCAAATTGCTTAGAAAAAACCATTATATCTTGTGGAGTTACCTTTTTTTTACCAAAAGAAAAACCGCCGCCTTTTTTCTTTGTATCTTTCTCTACCTTTTTCTTTGTTCTTGTTAGGTTGGTTATAATAATTTTTTGTTCTTTTAATTTGAAAGAGGCCTCTTCCTGATTTAATGCATCAATTGTGCCTTCAACGTATTTACCTGCTGAAATTCCCTTATAACTGTAAGTTTCTGATGACATTTAAATTATTCCATTGAAAGAACTCTATCAAACTCTCTAAAATTCAAATCACCTGATAATATCATTTCTCTACCCATGTCCGACATAGTTCTAAATCCTTCTTTTACTGCAATTTCTTTCAGCTCCGGTGTTGTCGCCTTTCTTAGTATAGCTTCTTTAACTTTTTTTGTTACATTAAGTACTTCATAAATTCCCATTCTTCCTTTGTAGCCACTGTCTTTACATTTAGGACAACCTTTTCCTTTTACAGCTTTAGCTCTAGATGCTTGTTCAGGAGTAAATCCCATTTCCTCTAAAACTTTTGGAGTTACATCTGGATCTGGCTCTCTACAATCTTTACAAGTTTTTCTAGCTAATCTTTGAGCAAGAACTAAAGTACAAGCTGCTGAAATTAAATAATCTGGTGTCCCCATATTTTGTAATCTAGTAATAGAACTTGGAGCATCATTCGTGTGAAGTGTACTAAATACTAAGTGACCAGTTAAAGCTGCTTTTAATCCAATATCTACTGTTTCTTTATCTCTCATCTCACCAACTAAAATTATTTCAGGATCTTGTCTTAAAAAAGATCTTAAAGCTCTATTAAAATCATATCCTATGTCGTCTTTAATTTGTACTTGTCCAACTCCATCCAATTCATATTCTACAGGATCTTCTGCGGTCAAAATGTTTAAGTGTGGTTTGGATACTTCCTTTAAAATACTATATAGCGTCGTTGTTTTTCCTGAACCAGTAGGACCAGTAACTAATACTAACCCTTGAGTTCCATGAATAGCTTTTCTTAAATTTTTTAGATCTGTTTCATCAAAATTTAATTGTTCTAAACTTATATCTCCTGCATCCTTATTTAAAATCCTCATTACAATTCTCTCATTAGTAGCTGTAGGAAGTATCGAAAGACGAAGGTCAACTACTTTTCCCTCAATCTTAAACGGTATTGCACCATCTTGAGGTAATCTTCTTTCTGCAATATCAAGTTTACCCATAATTTTAAATCTTGTGACAACTGCTCCGTAATTCGAATGAAGAAATTTAGAAAAGTGGTCTTGCTCTTGCAACATTCCATCAAGTCTATATCTCACTCTTGAGCTAAATCTATAAGGCTCTATATGAATATCTGATACACCTGCTTTTATAGCTTCTGCAACAACAGCTGTACTAAACTTAATTACTTCTGACTCGTTTTCTAAAGCTTCAATATCCTCTTCTGGTTTTTCCTCAAGAACTTCAGCATTTACGTCACCCTCATAATCAAAGGTTTGAATTTTTTCTTTATTTTTTTGTTGAATACTCTGGATCGTTGTTTCACCATCTTTAAGCAATTTCTCTATAAACTCAGATATTTGACTTATTTTAGCTGCGTGTAATTCTATATCTTTTTTAGTAATTGTTTTTAAATTTCTCATTAGACTTAATTTAGAGCTATCAGAAATTGCAATATGAAGTGTATTGCCCTCTACTTTAAATGGAGCGATAAAATTTATGTTTACATAGTTTGAAGGTAGAACTGTTTTTATCTCATCAGTGATCTCAATTGATGATAAATCAACAACACTCAAAGATTGTTCTTTTACTAGTAAATCTAAAATTTTATCTTCATCTGTTAATTTTAATTCAAATACCGCATCTAATTGTGAGCTTTGTTTTTCAGTTGAGACTTTTTTGATATTTGCTAAATCTTTGCCAGAAATAATATCCTGATCTATAAGGATATTAATTAAGTTTATTTCAGACTCTCTACTAATATTAATCATTATAAAACTCTTGGTGCAATAAATACCAATAATTCATCTAAGTTATCAGAATTTGACTTACCTTTAAAGAGATTACCTATCACAGGTACGTTTCCTAAACCTGGAGTTTGGGATTTGCTGTTAGCAATAACATTTTTCTTAATTCCACCAATTACTACAATATCTCCATCTGCAACTAATAATTTAGTAACAATTTCCATTTTATTGATTGGAGGCTCATCAGATCCTGCTGCTCTATTCGGTGTATCATTGTTTACTTGAATAGTTAATAGTACATTTCCATCACCAATTATGCTTGGTGTAACTTGTAATTTTAGTGCTGCCTCTTTAAAAGATGTTGAGGTAGTTCCTTCTGAAGTCGTTTGATATGGTATCTCTTCACCTTGAGTTACTGTTGCCACTTGGTTGTCTAGAGTAAAGACCTTTGGGTTAGAAATTGTTTTACCCATGCCCAAAGTTTCTAAAGCCGTTATTTCAGCTTTCAAAACACCAGTAGTTGTTCTTCTTAACAACCCTATTCCGCTAGAGGCTCCTGTTGCAGCAAAATTTGTAAGCGAATCTGTTGCTGAACCTAAATTTACAGCATCATTTAGGTCTGCTTCGGTACTACTCCCTGTGCTTGGGCCAGCTACCCCGCCAGCAACTCTTCCTTTGTTTTGATAATATCCACCTAATCTTGTTCCTAAAGCTCTTTCAAAATCTGAGTTAGCTTCTACGATAAATGCTTCAATTAAAACTTGCTTAGTTCGTATATCAATTTCTTTTATAACCTTATCAACAACGTCTAAATCTTTTTCTTTTCCTCTTACAATAATAGATCTAGTTGTAACTTCCTCAGTTATTTGTATTGGGGTAAAACCTCCATCACCACTTCCCTGCTGAAATAATTCTTCTATAGTAGTTTTTGCTTGTTGCGGGGAAATATAATACAATCTAAATATTTCTGAATAAATTGGCTCAACACTATCCTCTAGCTCTACTTTCTTTTTAACGGCTTGTGCTCTTTCGGATTTATAGTTTTCTTGTGCAGTTAACGTCTCTGGGGCGTGAATTCTTATTAAATTACTAGCAACATCAACATCTGATGCATAATTTTTCATATCTAACAAAGCTTGAAGAGCTTTATCCCAAGGCACATCAACAAGTTCTGCGGAGAGTGTTCCTGCAACTTCATCACCAACTAGAACGTTTATCTCACCTATTTTACCCATCAAATTCATTATTTCTTTAAAATCTAAATTTTTAAATTTTAAAGTTACTCTTTGTTTAAGCAATTTGTATTCATCAGGTATTATTAAATAATTTCTCTGAGCTTCTGATGATATTTTTTTTCTTTTTCCAAGTTTAATAACATCTCCCTCTATAGGTTTTGGACCTTGCTCAAGAGTTTTAGCTATTTCAGCTTTACCTTTTTTCTTAATGTCATCTTTAATTAATGGGGTATTATGCTTAAAAGGCTTTTTTCCAAACTGATTATTAGCACAGCCATTTAAGAATATAACAAATATAATTATTCCAAATATAGATATAAATTTTTTAATATTCATTTGATTCTCTTATCTGGTTGTTAAAATCTATAATTACATAACTTTTATCCTCTTTTTCAAAAATTGCTTCAGTCAATCGTAAATCAATTAATTTTATTTTTCCCAATTTTTGGCCAATTGTTAAAGTTATAATTTCCCCAGCACTATCTCCTAAAGAAATATAGCTGTGATCTTTTCCTGAAATCAGACCTAGAAGTTTAAAATTATAAATACTCATAGGCTCATCTTGTTCTTCTTGCGGCACATTAGATAATGAATTTAATCCCTCATTACCTGCAAATGGATCATTTAACGGTACTTCCTCCTCATCTTGAAGAGCTTGTTGTATTTCGTTTAATTCATTTTCATTGTTAGTTTGATTTTGATCGTGACTGTCAGCAAACAAAATTGTTGTTGAGAACAAAAAAATTAGAAGTATGAAAGTTTTAAAAAAATTCATCTGGTAACCCCACTATTGTTAATTGACCTTGTGCTACTATCGTACCAGTTGTATCTCCTTGTACTACAGAAACGCTTTCTTTGTCAAAGTTTAACATTTTGTTTGATTTCGAAACGGCTCTTTTAAATTTAATAAACCCTAAAAACTTACCTTTTATTTCATAAAGCACAGGTATTTTATAATAAGAGACCATATTTTTTTCTATTAATCCTTGAGCAACGTCAACACCTGGTTTCAAAATTGGTATTGGATCTTGTTTTGTGATTTTTGATATTACAAGACCATTAGCACCAGCAAAACGACTAAGTGAATTATAAAGACCTTCAACCTCAGCTTTTGAGTGAAACAAGGTTGAGCTTTTTTCAAATTCAGGAGTAGTTTTTTTTAAGTATGCTTTTAAAGTTACAATATCAGACTCAAATTGAGAAATTTCACTTTGCTTCTTTAACTTATCCTCGAATTTAGCTTTTCTATCATTAACCATTGGGTTTAATATTGCGTAGTAGATTATTAAAAACAAAATTATAGATCCGAGTCCTATACCAAATTTAATTAAGGTTTTTTTATCAGATACACCGAGTAATTTTTCCTTAATTTGACCCATATCTAATTTCATATTTAAATCCATTAAATCACCTCCAATACACAAGCTATTTTAAAGCCTTTCATTGTAGTACCTTGACTTTGATTAGAAAGATTCATATTTGCGAGTGAAGCTTGTTTAATTAATTTTTTATTTTTTAAATTACTTATCAATTTTAATATATCTTGATCGCTAGATGCACTCCCTTCAATTACAACTAAATTTGAGCCGTTAAAATCTATTTTAGAAAATCTGACTCTTTTAGGAACTGCTGAGGCTATTTGAGCTAATATTCTAAAATTCAATACTTTATTAGATTTTATAGAGTTGCTTAATTCTAAAGATTTATCAATCACCGCCTTCTCTTTTAAAAACTTATTTCTCTCAGCTGTTTTTAATTCGTGTTGCTTAACAACAGCATCGTATCCTTCATTCTTTTTATTCAATGAAGTTATTTGCCAAAAAGATAATCCAAATAAAACTATATAAATTGCAGCAACTATTCCTATGACGCCTTTAAAAGCAAAATTTGAAAATATCTTTGCTTTTTTTTTCGCAATCATACTGTCTCTGTTTGGAAGTAAATTTATATTTTTAACTGCTGTAACAAACTTATAATAGCCAAACACATCAAGTTTTCTAAAAGCCAGGCCCATTACTGTTGAAAAATATGATCTGTTACTTATGTTGACACTTTCTTCTAATTGGGCAGGTATTTTTATTCCATCTAATGGATCAAATAAATTAAAACCAGTGTTAACCATATTTTTCCTAAAACTTCCAAGGTATTCTTCAACATTTGGAAGATTAGAAGTAACTTTTAAATTTCTAATCCTTTTTTCATATTTGGTTTCAAAATCTTGAATAGCTTGCTTGACCTGTGTCATGTATCTTCTGACAAGCGCATCCATCTCCTCTTGATTATTAGATTCGGTTAGAGTTTTTCTATCCTGTGATCTTATAAATATATCAGTTATGATAGGATTGTTTTCATAAAGTATCATTACATAATTCTCATCTAAACCAAATTCTAAAACAGCTGTTAAATTAGATTCTTCGATAGAGCCTGCTATTTGGTTTACTTGATCGACTGCAGATTTTAATGCAAAACACTTAACATCAATAATGACAGCATTCAGACCACCTTTTTTAATTATATCTGTATAGCTATTGATGTCTGAGAGTTTTGAAGCCACAAACAGTATGTCCATTGTATTACCTGTAGTGTCTTTATTAATAACTTGGTGGAATATTGAATAATCTGCAAGATTATCTGTTAACTGTACTAAGTTTTCCCATAACGAGTCTGTGTCTATAGCTTTTTTTAATTCTTCATCACTCATTAAAGGTGCAGTTACAACTCTAATTATTGCGCTTGTAACTGGTATTGCAATTGCTGCATTCGTAGTTGTTATTTTGGATTTTTGTAAGGCAACTTGTAATTCTTCACCGTATTTGTCTGGATTTTCAAGAGCTGTTGAACCCTCGGGCAATCCCTCAATTTTATGAACATAAAATTTATCCAAGACCCATTGGTTTGATTTATTGTTTGAAACTTGAGAAAGTCTAATTTCACCAGGACATAATTCTACACCAACTATTTCTTCTCCCTTAACTGCATTCTTTCCAAGTCGACTTTTTAAACCTGAGCCAAATTTTAGTTTAAGCTTATCAAAGAAATTGTTTTTACCTTTGTTAGTGTTTGTTTGATCTGGTTGAGGAACAGGTGCATCACTTGCATCCTTTTTTTTAAATAAATTTTGAAAAGGTATTTTCATTTACTCTTTAATAATATATCTATTTAAGAAATCAACCAATAGTAGAATATCAATTAAGTGTTTAAATTAGGTTATTTTAAGCTTTAACCTCTATATATTGCTTGTATATTAGTTTAAAATTTACAATGTTTGACAAACTTGAAGAACTAGCAAAAAACAACAAAAAGATTTCAGACTTCCATATAAGATCTGGTTCACCCTTAGCATATAGGCAAACAGGTGAAATAATAAAAGTAAAAGAGGTTGTAGTTAAAGAACAAGATCTTAAGGATTTACTTTCAATGAATTGTAATGAGATTGAGTTGAGTAGATTTGAAAAAACACATGAACTAGACACCTCGGTTACTTTAAGTGGTTTAAGATTTAGAGCAAATTTTTATAAAACTATAAACGGTCCAGCATGTGTTTGCAGAAGAGTTGAAAGTAAAATACCAAGTATGGATCAATTCAATTTACCACAAGCACTTTATGATATTGTAGACTTCCACAAAGGTTTAGTTTTGGTTACTGGTCCTACTGGATCTGGAAAATCAACTACTCTTGCTGCAATTGTTAACGAGATTAATAGAACTAGAACTGCAAATATAATTACCGTAGAAGACCCAGTTGAATTTATTCATACAGATGATCAAAGTATAGTTTCACATAGAGAAGTAGGAAAACAAACTGAATCATTTGCTGCTGCATTGAAAGCAGCTTTAAGAGAAGATCCAGACGTAATTTTAGTTGGTGAGATGAGAGATTTAGAAACGATAAGCCTAGCATTAACAGCAGCTGAAACTGGTCATCTAGTTTTTGGAACTTTACACACAAGCGGGGCACCTAGCACTATAAACAGAATAATTGATGTATTTCCACCTGAGCAACAAGAACAAATAAGAGCTCAAATTTCCACATCATTAAAAATGGTAGTCACACAAAGACTTTTAAAGACTAAAGATGGACAAGGAAGAGTTGGAGCTTTTGAAATAATGAAGTGCACATCACCAATTCAAAATTTAATTAGAGAGGCTAAAATTCACCAAATTCCTAGTATCATGCAAACAGCAGTTAGAGATGGGATGATTACAATGGATAAATCACTGGAAGAATTAGTCAAATCGGGTAAAATAGATCCCGGTGCAGCAAAATCAGGACATTAAAGGTTTTACAATTCTAGAACTATTAGTTGTAGTAGTTATCGTTGTAGTTATCTCAGCTGTGGGTTATCCTAAATTTAATGATTGGAAAAAAGATAGAGAGGTAAGAGTTGCTGCAGCAAACATTGCATCTATGATGAATGGCATAGTATCTCAATCAAAAAGAGGTTCGTTTTCATTTGTTAAGTTTTTTGTTACTGCAGATGCAGGACAATGGCCTAATACCGGAGAAGGTGATAAGATTTTTTTAACCAGAGGAATGTATCAAGATAAATTTGTTAAAGAAAGAGCATCATTAAAATGTAGTGAGGAAGCAAGTTACTGGAACAAAGTAAAAGTACATAGATATAAAGCTGATGTAAAAGTTAGTATTGAAGGAGAGGGTTCTGCATGTTTTTCTAAAGATTCTAGTATTTATTTAAGTGGTGGTAAATTAAAAGACAAAGGTTTTATAGTATTATGTAATAATTCAACTAATACAGGCAAAGCATGTGATGAAAATAAACCAAATAAACCTGCATATAAAATAACGTGGAATAGATTTGGCAACATAAGTCAATACAAGTGGAGTGGAAGTGGTTGGACAATACAATAATAAAGAGAGGGGTATAACTCTAATTGAGGCCTTAGTATCAACTGCAATTGTAGCAATTGGTTTTATCGCAATATTTCAAATGGTTAGCTATTCAGTGCAGGCCATTGATGTTTCAAACGAGAGAACAAAAACTAGCTATATGACTAGCATGGTAGCTGAGGATATATTAGCTGATAAATTTTCCGATATATCAGGAAAAAAACTTTATGAATATATGAACGACGCTGCAAATAGCAGCGGAACTAACAAAGAATATTGGAAACAATTAACTTGTAGTGATGGGTCTTCTGCTTCATCTCCCGTAAGCAATGTTTTAGATGAGAAAGTCAATAAATGGGATAAGAGATTTTCTACTCGAAGATTGAAATGTGACAGTAAAAACGTAGGACAAAAAACTTTGAAGATTTTTGAAATATGCGATGGATGTACTTATCATAACGATGAAATTTTTGAAAAAATTTACTTTGGTAAAATGCAAGTTACTATAAAATCAACTGGAACCAACTCATTAGGTAAACCAAGACAAAAAAGGAAGTTTCTATACTTTCAAATTCACTAATGAATAAAAATATTACAAATATATCTGGGGTAACTTTAATAGAGATTCTAATGGGAGTGGTTATTTCTATTGTGATGATGGCAGCAATGTTTACCTCATATAATGTTGTTAACAACACATATTCCAAAGTTACCGACACGGCCAAAATGAGCCAAGCAGGAAGAGAAGTTCTAGGAATGATTATGAGAGATGTGCGTATGGCTGGTTATAAATATTTTGGTGACAACATACCTTATGATGCTAAAGAACATATTCCCATTAAAATTACTAAACAAGATTTAAACAATCCGTGTGATAAAATAGAAATTGTTTACGGAGATATAGAATCAAATCCTCTAAAATTTAAAAGATACAGAGTAACGTATGAATGTGTTGAAGATACAAGTAACCTAGGTCTTAAAATTTTACAGAAAAAAAAAGAGGTATGGGTTGGAACATTACCGGGCGCATTTCAATTGGATGGAACTTCTGACACATATGACTCTGAAGATGTAGTTCAATATGTCCAAGATTTAATCTTTTATCCAATCGATAATAAAGGTCAAATAATTCATCCACCACCGTCAGATATAAACAATACGGATAAAGTAAACTCAATAAAATTAGTAGAGGTATTACTATCGGTGAGATCTAAAAACAAATTTTTTAGAAGTAAAAAAAAAAGAATAAAAGAAGTTTTAATGGATGGGGGTAGAAAAATAGGAAACACTGAAGATAAGTATTTGAGAGAAACAATATTGATAACTGCTCATGCAAGAAACGTTGGTTTATAATGAAAAATAATAGTGAAAAAGGTTTTGCGTTAGTCTTGTCTTTAGTTTTAATGGTTGTTATGTCGCTGATGGGTGGTGCATTGATTATTATTTCTGCTGGAGATCACGCCTCGAATAATGAAAGCGACAATTATCAACAAACTTTTTATGTCGCTGAAACTGGTCTCTTAGAGGGTGAGAGAGCACTTTTAAATCAATTTTTGGGACCGTTAACAGACTTTCAGGTACGTGATAGGAATGCAAGAAATTTACCACAAAACGATACTAATGCATTTACGGGAGATCTTACTAGAGTTAATTATACTATTGGAAAAGAGTTTTCGATCAGATTCGACCGCGAAACATTAGATTATAAATTTGTAGATACTAAAAAAATATGTTTTGAAAGTTTTAGAGATATTGCTGATACTAGCAACATCACAACTTATATAGCTAAAGATAATAACGGTGACTTAATGGCAAAAAGTTATAATTTTGGAAAATTATTATCTAAAAGTTTTAATACTAATGATGCAACTACTGAGGAAAAAAATCAGGCTCAAATGTTAGGTTTCTATTATTATGAATATTTTATTCAGAGGGTTGGATCAGCTCCCTTTAGAGGGTCTGGTTCAAGTATTAAAAAAGGTGCCACAGACACAGGAAATGATGGTATGGCTTATAGAGTTTATGCATGTGGAATAAGAGCTGGTGAAGGAATTGATCCAATAGTTGTGCCTTTGGAGAGTGTGGTAGTTTTACCCAGATAAATGAAGAAAAATCAGGTTACAAAAATTTTAAAATTATTGTTATAATTAATTTAATGAAAAAATTCTTAATTTTTTTTATTATTTTATTAAATTCAAATATAGCTATCGCTGCATGTGACTTTATTATTGATATTGGAGAAAACAAATCTAAAGTTGTAAAAAAATTTGCAGAACCCCTTCCGATGTTTGATAAACTTTCTATGCTGCCCATTCCGTCACCAAAACTTTGTCCGAATGATAAATTGGATCAAGACATAGCAATTGAATATATTTTTTTAGGTGAAGATCTCGCAGCAATAAGGATGTTAGTGCTAAATGATGGGAGTAATAATATTAGCAATCAATTTTTGCTTATGAATTATGCAAAAAAAAACTTTGGAGATTTTGATACTGGTCAAAATCCTGCAATCTATAATGACTTTTATGCTTGGGAGAAAAATGGTAAAATAATAATTTATCAAAGATTATTTGGTGCTGGTGGTCAAATTAAAGAGGAAATTTATATATCAAATGAAGAATATGATTTAAAACTAGGCTCATTTTATAACGACCTCGAAAACGAGGACGCAGTTGCTGATGGATTAGAAAATTAAATATGAAAATTAATTTAAATATTATTAAATTGTTTTTACCCTTATTTGTAATTTTATCAGTTTTATTTATAAGTAATTCAACCTTTACCAAAAGCGCATCGGCTAAAGCACTTCCACCAGGTAGCGGTATAGGTGATATTCCGGCTAATGTTTTGATACTTTTGGATAGGTCTGGAAGTATGAGTAGAAGATTAATATCCGGTGCTGGTGTACATTATCCATGGGCTTCAACCACTGATACTAATGGAGACGTGTATGTGGCTCAGCTTGCCGGTCAAGGAATAAAAAAGTTTCTTTATGATACACTTCTTGTTGATCTAAATTATGGAACAGGAGGTAAATTTTCTGGAGTAACCACAGGAGCAAACGTATGCAAAATTAATTATTTAATAGATATCAAGTTTCACAATGGTAACCTCTATGTGACTGATTATTACGGTCAAGCAGTTTATAAATTTAATATTGCTAATGGTACTTGTGACTTTAAAAAAAGCTTATCTTTTCCAAGAAAAATTTCTATAAAAAATAATAAAATGTACGTAGCTACATCAGGGGGTTTGTATGCACGTAATCTGACTACAAATTCAGATATTAATTGTAGCGCAAACGTCGGTTCCATATCTCGATCATTTGGAATTGCAATAGATAGCTCTGGTAATAATTTATATTTTCATACTAACAATGGAAGAAACGGTCTTATTCATAGGCACAGTTTTTCGGGTGAATGTCCGTCTACAAACAGGGCAAGCTCTATTAGTGTGAATAATTGGAGAGTTTCATATGGGATAGACGCTCATCCAAGTGATGACTCTATATTATATGGATCAGACTATTATAATGCTAAAATTTATAAATTTACTTTAAATGCTAGTAGAAACGGTATCAGCAGCACAGTTAGTAAGGGTACAAGAAGAAATAAATCTTCTACTTCATCTAATCTTTTTATATATTATCCTGGTGGAATACATGTAGATACTACAAACAACAGAGTAATTCTATCTGATTTAAATAAAAGTGCGGTTCAATTTTTTGATTTAGATCTAGACTGGATAAAAGAATTAGGTGGTAGTCTTGCTACAAGAATGACAGGAGCTCATGAAGCAATTCAAGCTATCGTTTCAGACCCTGCTTTAAAATCAACAGTTAATTTTGGTTTTGGATATTGGTCTTCTGAATGGAGGGGGCCAGCAAAATGGTTTACTGGATGGAATAATAGTCGAGATCGAGCAAAGCCTTGCACAAGAAATAACTGTCTTAGGGTAAAAGTTAATGAACAAGGTGCAGATAAAATTTTTAAAATTGTTAAAAGTGTAAGTCCAAGAGGAGGAACAGATGCTTCAATATGGGCAAGAATGGCATCTCAATATTACTCGTTTGGTTCTGATGGTAATCATTCACCTATACTTTCCCAAACCGGCAAGGCCTCTGACTGTCAAAAAAGTTATATTATTGTAATTGGAGATGGTGCTATGACTAATGTTACTAGAGCCAAAAACATTGTAAAAACTCTAAATGGAAAATCTGGTAATAAAAGAGTAAAAACATTTACAATTGCCTACGGAGGTGGAATTGGTCCTAGTGGAATTTCAAAATTTAGAGAAATATCTAAAGCTGGTGGGACAGAGGACGTAATCATTGCAGATACAGCTGCATCATTAACCTCACAATTAAAAGCACTCATTTCGTCAATCAATGCTCCTAATTTATCCTTTACTGCTCCAGCAATTAACGCAAAAATTAATGAAGGTGGATTTTTGTACCAAGCATCGTTCGATTATTATCAAAATCTTGAGTGGAGCGGGAGCTTAAAAAAAATGGAAATTGATCCTGTTACTAATTTGCCTGCGAGAAATGAAGATGGTACACCTAAAGAACCACTCTGGGACGCTGCAAGAAAGATACCCTCTGTCAATGCAAGAAAAATTTGGACTGTACTAGATACAATTGATTACGCCCCAGGTTATAATAATTTTGTAGATACAAATTATATAGAGATAAATGGTATGTTTGAAAGACTTGGTAACGAGGTCGCTGCGTATCATAATAGAACACTAGATAGCAAACAACATCCAAACAATACAATCATATGTGCAGATAAAGTTGCAAGCATTCAAGATGGAAATGATGACGACATCAAAGGTTTAATTAACTTTGTTCGTGGAGAAGATTATTTTAATTATAAAGGCGATTGTCAGTTAAAAAAACCAAGAAAGAGAACAGATAAAAAAACTGGTGAAACTATTCCTGCTATATTGGGAGATATATATCATTCTGAAATGATTATTGTTGGCGCACCAGGAGCGGAGACATCTTACACTTCTAAAAATCAAGAAGCTTTTTGGAGAGTCAAAAAAGGGTATATCGCATGGGCTGACAGTTTAAAAAATAGGAAGGAAATAATTTATGTTGGTGCAAATGATGGGATGTTACATGCATTTGATGCAGATACTGGGATAGAGGAGTGGGCATTTATTCCACCATTTATTGGGTCGATGTTACCTAAAATAGTAAATGTAAACTTCAATAGAGATAAACCGTTAAATGGGGGTTCAAATGCAATCTACGGAGTAGATGGGTCAGTAACTGCACACGATATTTATTTTAAAAAACCAGGCACAACTGGAAAAGGATGGTACACAATATTAATGATCCCATATGGCAGAGGAGGAGCAGGTTTTTCAGTATTAGATATTACAAATCCAGCCAAGCCCGACCATTTATATTCTGTATTTAATGATTATGTTTTAAAAAAAGTTCATTTTGTTGACCATAATGGAAATTTCGAGAGTCATGACTATATAGCAACCTTTTATCCTTTAGCGTCATTTTCAGAGTCGATTAGGGCAACAGATAACGCTCAGGATTCATCAAAATCTAAAACCTGCAATAGTAGCGGTGACACCCAATGTTATGAAGGTTTAGTATGGACTTTACCAGTTAAAAATTTAAATAAGTCAGATTTAACAATATATTTAGATCAAGACCCATTATCAGACTCCAAATGGTCATTTTCAAAAAATTCTGCAGGTGAAGCAGTAGTTACCTTTAAAGAAAATATGACATATTACGGATATGAAGAATCTGATCCTTTAAAGGGAAGTAGTGATATTTCACTTGAGATAAAAACATCATCAATGGCAACTGGTGTAAAAAGTAGACCAGAGTATGATTACAGTAGACTTGGAGACACATGGTCATCTCCAAGAATAATTAGAATTCCTAATGATGGTAGAGGAGATCTTAATGATGAAGACGACGTTTATGTTGCTATTATGGGAGGAGGCTATGCAGGTGTTGCTGCAGGAGTTGGATCAAATGTTACAATAGTAAATTTGGAGAAAAGCGGAGAAATATATAAAACTATAAATATTAAAGATTTGGGCACAGATGGTTCATTAAACAATTATATAAGAAACCAAGTTCCAGCGTCACCAGTTGTTATTACACCAGATCTTGCAAGAGGTGTCCCGTATAGAGGAGCAATGGTATACATAAATGATTTTGAGGGAAAAATTACAAAAATAAATTTAACAAACATGACACACGAAGAAGGATTTGAGGGTGGAAAGGAAATAAATATTTTTGACAGCACGACATTGTTCAGTTCTGGATCAAATAATTTAAATCAAAGATACATGTTTCATTCAATGGACGCAGCTATTGGAACAACTACTAACGCATTATGGATGTTTGCCGGTACTGGAAATTACGAAAGGATAGCTGAAAAAAAAGGTAGTAATATGTTGTTAGGTATTAATGATAGACACTTTCCATTTTATAGAAACTTACCTCAATCGAGGACAAATAACGATTTAATACAGTGCAAGGATACTACAAATGATAACACGGGTGCAAACTGTCCAAAATATCCTACATTCAAAGGATGGTATGTTAATTTGACTGATTTTGGTAAGACAACCGCTGAACCAACAGTTGGTAGTGGATTAGTTTATTTTCCGATTTATAAACCACATTCAAAAGCTGCTTGTGGTTTAGGTAATGCAGTTATATGCGCTATAGATGACGAATGTGGAACAAATAATTCATCACAATTAGGACCTAATGATAAAGGAGCTGATGCAAATGAAAAATGTAAGATTGTGGGAATAGGTGTTTTGTCAAGAATTGTTGTTTTTGCAAATAAATTATTTGCAAACATAGCCGGTGAGACTAATACAGATATAAAAGATTTAGTTGCAATAGACGGTGGTGTTGGAGATGTAAATACATATAGAAATTCTTGGAGATCAAATTATTAATTTATGGTCTTTAATTAAATGAATATAATATTTACTAATTTATCTTTTGAAACAAAAAACAAAATTGATGCTAGAATTAAATAAGGTCCAAAAGGTATTTGTGAACTAAATTTCTTTGACTTTTTAATTAAATCTGGAGTTACTGAAATTAAAGCTAATACTGAAGAAAAAAATAGAACAAAAGGTATTGAAATCCATCCAAACCAAAAGCCAATAACTGCAAGTAATTTAGCATCTCCTAGCCCCATACCCTCTTTTTTTCTAATTTGTTTGTAAAAAATTATAATTGACCAAATCACACCATAACCGAACAAACCTCCTATCAATGAATCTAAATAGTTTGGAAATAAAAAATGTAAATTTGGATCAAAGGATTTAAAAAATCCAACAAACATCATTGTAAATGTGAGCTCATTTGGAATAATAAAATGTTTTAAGTCAATGAAGAAAATTATCAAAAATGATAAACTCAGGCTCATAAGAAATATAGTTGTTAAGGAAATTCCAAAAATATAATAAATTGTTATAAAAGAAATAGTATTAATCAGTTCAACAATCAAATATTTGATAGAAATTTTTTTTTTACAATTCCTACATCTGGCCCCTAATAAAAAATATGATATAATTGGAATATTATCGTACCAAACAATTTTTTTTTTACAATTTGGACAGAAAGACCTCCCTGAAACTACACTTTTTTGCTCAGGTAAACGATAAATGCAGACATTAGCAAAACTTCCCCATAGCCCTCCCATGATAATAACAAAAGCTAAGTCCACTTTTTTTTTATTAGATTTTAATGTTTGAAGTTATATGAATAAATCCATCAATTAGGAACTGTACCATTAATACTGCATCTTGAAAGTGGATGTATAAATTAGGTGTATTAATTATAATCTCCATAGTTTAATTTTTATCAAAATAAGCATAAAATACTAGAATTAAATGTTTTTATTCAAACCCAAAAATCAAAACAAAAGTGAGGAAAGTGCTAAGATAAATGTAGATCTAGAAATAATAACAAAGTTAAATCAGGAATTTGCCTTATCTCTTGATTTGAATGATACTTTAAAAACTGCACTTAAAGTAATTGTTGCAAGAATTAATGCTCAGGCTGCAAATATATTTTTAATAAATGAAAAAAAGAAAAAATTTCAATGTATCGCATCACTTCATCAAGATTACTTAGATGAATATGAATTAGATTTAAAAGATGGAGTAATGGGTAAGGCTGTAGAACAAAAAAAATGTATAAGGGTTGGTAATGTCAAAAAAGATGTAAGAGAAATTGCAGAATTTTATTTTGATTTAGATAATAAAACGAATTTTACTACATATTCAGTTTTGTGCTCCCCATTAATTGCTGCAAATGAGTGCATCGGAGTAATTCATTGTTTAAACAAAAAAACAAACGATAAATTATTTATTGAGGATGACCGAAAATTGCTTGAAACTTTATCTGCACCAGCTGCTTTAGCAATAAGAAATGCAAAAATGGCACAAGAAATGATTGAAAAAAATAAAATTCAAAAAGAAGTAGAAATAGTTGGCGAAATTCAAAAGTCGCTTTTGTCTAAAAATAAAAAAGAAAATTTTCCAATATCAGGGATAAATATACCAGCTAAGGTGGTATCTGGTGATTTCTATAATTTTTCAGATTTAGGAAATGGTATGTACGGATTTGGTGTTGCTGATGTTTCTGGCAAAGGTATTAAATCATCATTACTTATGTCAAAAGCATCTAGTTTATACAGATGCTTAAGTAAAACAGATTTTTCATCAGCCAATCTTTTAATGCAATTAAATAATGAAATTTGTGAAACTATTTCAAGAGGAATGTTTGTTACAATGCTGGTTGGGATTTATGATAGTAATAATAAAGAATTATTACTCTCAAATGCAGGTCACGAACCTCCTTTGATTTATTCAAAAGATGGCTCTTTTTCAAGTTTTACCGAAGCTGGTCCACCTTTAGGTATAATGCCAAAAACAAAATATACAGAACACAAAATTTCATTTTCCGAAAGCTCAATGTATATTTTTACAGATGGCATCACCGAAATTAAAAACCCAAAAGGAGAAATGTTAGGATCTGAAGGGTTTCAAAATTATATTAAGAAACATCAATCAAAATCTACTAATGATAGATTGAGTATAATAGTTAATGAAATTTTAAATGAAGGTCATATTCAAAAAGACGATTTAACAATTGTTGTTTTAGATGGTAAATAAATTTTTAACAAAAAAAAAGTGACAAATATTTATTCAGATATTATAATTTACAAATTATAAAAATGAAAAAAATTTTTAGTTTATTTATAATATTTTTTATTCTTTCAACAGGATCATTAAATTCTAAAACCTTACCTCCGGGTAGCCCTAACAACGTGCCAGCAAATATATTAATAATGCTAGATCGTACATATAGTATGACTATAAAAGCAGGATCATTTGGAAAAACTTTTGATATGAGGGCGCCTTACGCAGCTGTTTATGATCCTGTAGCTGGTAACTATTGGGTAGCAGAAGAATTTGAGGCTGGTATAACTCGCTGGGACCAAGATCAAGATCCTAGTATTAACCAGAGATTAGATCATAACATATGGTCAACAACAAATGCGCTGGGTGGAGATTGTCCAACAACAGCAAGAAAGGGTAAATATGTTTTTAACCCTATTCAAATGGAAACATGGAACGGGTTAATTTTTACAGCAAATTCTTTGCCACAAACACCTCATAAGGGAAATGTCAAAACCTTTAATCCATTAATACAACAAAGAGATGCTGAGGTGGTTAGAGCTAACAACACACCCGATGATACATCAACCGAGGACGTAGATGAATCAAAACCAGCTCCTGAAATAGTAAACTGTTCAGAAAGAATAGCTGATTTTGATATGGAGAGTAGTCATATTGCAATTGATATTCAAGACAACATTCTTTATGCAATGGGTGGAGGCAAGGCTGATGTCGCCACAGGTAGTTACGTAAGGGGTAAACATTTTTTTTTTATTAGAGATTTATCTAGAACCGGAACTAATAGTGTAAAACTTGGCGATTGGGTAAATACTGGTTCAAGATCATGTACAAATTCTAACTATAATTGGGCTCAAGGTAGGACTGATGGGGGGATACCGAATGGTAGGCCGTTAAGAACTGCCTCAAGACTTGTAACTGCTATTGCAGTAGATAAAAATCACAAATACTTGTATGTGACAAATGAATACGGGAAAATATATAGTTTTAATTTACATAAAAATAATTCAAATGGTGACGTTTGCATAAATATTAGACACGCCCCTAACGCCTCGTTTACTAACCCTTGTGGAATATCTCATGGATTAGTTACTGACCCTGACGACCCTGATATTTTATATGCAACTGGTTATGAAAGTCATCAAATTTGTAAAATGACACTTAACAACGGAAGTTTGGTTTCATCTACTATCAAGGGAGTGGAAAATCTCTCCGCACCACAATCTATAGATGCCGAGCCTTACTTAATGCAGCCCCAAAGTATTAAATTCGACAGAGATATAAATGGTGAAAAAAACTTAATTGTTGCTAATACGGGAAGAATGGAAGTTATTATTGTTAATAAAGATTTAAAATTTAAGAAAGCATTTGGTTTAGAAGGTGTTTCAAGGATGCGAGGTGCTATGGAATCTATTAAAGCTGTAGTAACAGACAGTACATTAACTGCAGGTGCAAATTTTGGTTTAGGTCTATGGAGTGGTGGAACTAATTCAAAATATATTGGATGGAATAATAGTAAAGATCGCAGTCAATATTGCGATGAGGTAAATTGTATGCCAGTAAGAGTAAGCGCTGATGGAGCAGCTAAAATTTACGAATATTTTAAAAAACCTCCATCACTATATGACAATACACATGCAAATGCTTTCTCTAAAATGGCAAGAGATTATTTTTATCACAGAGACTCACCTCAGGATACTTCGATTAGTTGTCAATCAAATTATATAATTGTTATAGGCGATGGTGGTTGGGATTTGGCTCATCATGATGAAGCAAAAAGTCATCTAACATTGCTAGCTAATAGGAACGTAAAAACTATAATGATTGCTTATGGTGATACTATACCATCAGGTGCCATGGATAAATTTAATGAGATGGCAGTGGCAGGAGGAAGTGATTATACCTCCGCATTTGTTGCGTTAAGCGCTCAAGACTTAAAAACTCAGCTTCAGTCAATAATTGCCACTATAACCAGTGAAAATTTAGCTTACACTGCGCCTGCAATTTCGGGATCGGTGGGTGATGGAGGAAAGGTGTTTCAAATGCAATTTGACTATTATGCATCTAAAGAATGGGAAGGAAGTCTAAAACGTTCTGCGATCAATGGTAGTCAAGTAGACACAAATTATGATTGGGAGGCATCAGATCTAATGCCTTCGCCAGGTTCTAGGAAAATTTGGACCTCTCTACAAGGGCTAAACGATGATTTAAATAATTTTATTGATACTAACTCAGATTTGATAAATTTGAATCTTTTTCAATTAACGGGAAACGCCGTACCAGATTATCATAATGACAGTGGCAGTGTTAATGGAATTGGCCGGTGTGGTGGTTCAGGTTATAATATAGCAACAGTTGAGGATGGAAATGGAGATGATGCTAAAGGGTTAATAAACTTTATAAGAGGTCAAGATTATTTCGATTATGATGGTGACTGCAATTTAACTGAAACTAGAGATCATTATTTAGCAGATATATATAACTCACAAGTATTGGTTGTTGGTCCTCCAAATGCTGATACTGCGTCTTTAAATGAAAATCAAGAAGCGTTTTTTAGATATAAAAATAATTATGATACTTTTGCTTCACAAAATTCAACAAGGAAAAAAGTTATATATGCCGGTGCAAACAATGGAATTCTTCATGCTTTTGACGCTGATACCGGAAAAGAAATTTGGGGATTTGTACCTCCATTAATTGCATCAAAATTACCAACAATGATTAATTCTGGTTTTAATAAAACCTCAGGTGGTGGAACAGTTCCTATTTTTGGTGTAGATGGATCTCCAGTTGTCCATGATGTATTTATGAAAAAACCTGGAGGAACAAGCAAAGAGTGGCTATCGATTTTAATGGTGCCATACGGAAGAGGTGGTGCAGGATTTTCAGTTTTAGATGTTACAGACCCTAATAACCCTGATCATTTATATTCAATACTAAATGACAGAATAAGAGGTTATGTATATAGATCAGACCATGAAGGTGAAATTTTTCCATACAGTTATGGTGGTCGATCATTTAATATAAATGATTTTGCGGAAATTATGACTGTTAAAAATAATTATAGAAATAACAGCACAATAGGTGATAATTGTAACCGATTAGCATCCCACGCATGCTATGAACATAACGTATTGACCTTATCGAATGTAAATAATTATAGCACTGGCTCTGCTGTTAAAATTTATGTTAATGGTGATGATGTTACTGGTACATCCACTTTTCAAAGAATAACAAATACTAATAAATTCAAAATAACATTACCTAACAATATTTCTTATAGTGCTGACCCTTTATCTACAGTAATAAATTCTACTGTTAATGTATCTATTACAAATCCTATACAGTCGCAGGGAACTGAATATGATTATAGATTTTTAGGTGAAACATGGTCAAATCCTAGAATATTTCGTCTTCCAAACAATGGCGCTGGTGATACTAATATAGATGATGATTTATATGTTGCGGTATTTGGCGGTGGATTTTCAAATAATGCTGGAGTAGGTTCTAATGTATTTGTAATAAATTTGGAAAATGGGAAATTAGTAAGACAAATAGATATTCCAGATTTAGCTGGAAATGGAATTGCAAATTCAGTGCCATCCACACCAATTGTGATAACTCCTGACCTAGTATTATCTGCTGAATTTAGGGGTGCTTTAGTTTATGTGAATGATTTAGAGGGGAAAATCATAAAAATAAATTTAACAAATATGATTGACGACAGAGCTCAAAGTGGAAGTCCACAACTAATTTCTATGTACGATACAAACATAATATTCTCTGCAGAATCTACGAGGGAAAATGGGAGATACATGTATCACAGTATGGAAGCAGCTATAGGGAACGATACAAAGAAATTATGGTTATTTACAGGTACCGGAGACTTCAGAAATTTAAATGATGTTGGACTAGTGGATAAATATCAAATCGATAATATCATGCTTGGTATTAAAGATGAATATTTCCCAAATTTTAAAAACGTATCCGCTACTACCCTTACTACAAATGCTACATCAATACCAACCTTGACCATTGACGATTTAGATCAATGCGCAAATACAAGTGGAGATACAACTGGAGCTAACTGTCCTGATAACTCTAAAAGAGGATGGTATAGTCTACTGGATGTTCATGATGGTGTACCTGGCTTTAGAACAAGACCACAAAGAAAAGTAACCGGGGAACCAACCATTAGTGCGGGTAAAGTTTATTTTCCAATTTTTAAGCCCTCCCTTTCAGATCCTTGCGCGGCGGGTTTAGCGTTTATTTGCGCTTTAGACGATGAATGTGGTACAAATAATTCATCTTTAGTAGGATCAAACGCATCAAATTCTACAGAGAGATGTTTATATGTTGGTCAAGGAGTTTTATCAAAACCAATAATATATTCTGG